>CDYU01014325.1_pt1 | contig 11852 bp, 13 predicted proteins | sample 480701 | NCBI WGS metagenome assembly CDYU01 (sample SAMEA3182105, study PRJEB8094) | gut metagenome | biome: human; feature: gut; material: Stool; isolation source: human stools | place: Canada | collected 2013-02-26 | reverse complement strand
TCAACTTCTAATGTAATATAATAATCAATCATAAACAGCACCACTTCCAACAGCAATGTTTATCACTTGATACATAAGTAATCAGACTGGTACTGCATAATTATCTAATTTGACTATGAAATTGTTTAAATAATAATAAAACTTTAAGCATTGCACTACATAATTCTACATTTTTTCACACTACTCAAAAAAAAGGCAATAATAAATCAAGATATTACTGCCTCATATTGTTTTTTTACAATGTCATTATATCACAATTACAAATATTAAAAAAGAGAGAATCCTTTATTTTCAAAGGGTTTCTCAAATCATTTTATTTTTTTTAACACATTATCACTATTTTTAATAGTTTCATTATTAATGTTTAAATTACAAGTCCTTACAAACTCTTTAAATGCAAATATTTGCATTTTTGAAAATTTACAATTATTTTCCAACAATACTTCTTCAAATATTTGCATATAATCAAATAAAGTAGGTATTGATTGTAGTTTATTTATTCTAGTAATTAATGATGGTGTAAGTGAAACATCAAAATCACCCTGTATTTGGTATCCTAAATCATTACCTATAAAAATACTATAAAAATCTTTTCCATTTGTTATAAGTCTACCAAATTTAACATCATTGATATTACCATATCTAGTAAAATCTATATTATCTTCATTTAATGAAATTTTTTTTGATAAAGAGAGATCGTACTCATATTCTTGTTCATTTGTTTCTTTTATTATTTTTAATAAATTATTCCTATTTGTTGACAAAGCATAAAAAATAAATAAATTTCCTAAATTATCTGAACACCATAATCTAATACTACTTTCATTTTTATTTTCTACTACATCATATAACTCTACATCTACTTTGTCTTCAAAACTTCCTAATAATTCTAATGCTGTTTTTAATTTTGAATAAGCTTTTGAATTAGATTTCATACTAGATAATATTTGTTTTATTTCCTAATTTTTAGTTTTTAAATCAAAATTCTTTTTTTTAGCCATTTTATTTTCCCCTAAAAAGTTGCTTAGTATATTTATTTGAATAATAATCGTTTACACATTTTATAATATATTCCATTTCATCAAAAGAATATCTTTGATCAATTGGTATTAATACCATATTATCTGCTGCTAAAATTTCATTTGAATTAGCACCATTCCAATCTATATTGGGCCATAATTTTAATGAATAAATGTTATTTACTTTTAGATATTCACGCAATTCATTTCCATCATATACAAAAAGTGGATACATATATGTTAACTCTTTATTTGACAAGTCTAAAGAATTATATTTTTCTAATGCTAAACATAGTTGCATATAATTCTCTAATCTTTTCTTTAATATCAACTCATAATCAATAGCGTGTAAATAATTTTCCGTAAAATTTGACATATATTTTAAATCTTCATTTCTAAAATGTTTATCAGCTTCTAAAAAAGTTGGATAGTGAAAAAATTTCCCTGTTTCATCTCTTGATAACATTTCTAATACCTTATCAAAGCTTTTACCTTTAGAGTAATTGCAATTATATTTTAAACTGTCACTAACAATACAAGCACCATCCGGTACACCAAAATATTTTCTATAATTATATATTACATCAGCATTATAATGTTCTTTATTAAAAAAATCGTGTGTATTATCAATAATTATGTACTTATATTTGTCAATTAAATATTTTATTTTATCTCGAAATAAACCATAATAATTTACAAAATAAATATAAGTTTTTTCATTTAGCTGGGATTCATCAATATCTGTCGGCATATAACTACCATCAATATGATAATACTTTATTTCAACATTTTCTTGTATTGATATTTCACTTAGTGATTCACATAAAAAATATGGAAGAAATAAAGTAACTATCCCTTTTTCTCTGATTATATACCTTAAACAATTTCTACCAGAACTCAACAACAAGTTAGTTTCGTGATAAACATTACCAATTATATTTTCAAATTTAAAGTGACAACCTATTTCTTCCATAATATTAATCTTCCTTATTCTTTAAAAATTCTGCTAATTCTGCATAAGCATCTGTATTCCATACAAGGCATCTTTCATCATCTGGATAATTACCCATAGTTTTCTCATAACCATCTGGTATAAATATAAAGTCCCAACTCCAACCATAAGTACCAGACTTCTCTTTAGCAATTTTTCCTTTAGTTATAGATTTAAACACTATAGGTTCTTGCCCATATTCACAATATGCAAATGCTTCCATAAAACAAGCATTTCTATTTTCTTCACCCTCTAAAAGTTTTAGTAATCCATCTTCTCCAAGTTTTTCATCAACATAATGTGTATATGGTCCAGGAAATCCTCCCAAAGCCTCAACATATAATCCTGTATCATTTTTTAATACAGCACATTTAAGTTTTTCGCTCGCCTCTTTTGCAGAATGCATTGCAACTTCTTCAACTGTGTCTGCTTGGATTTCAGTTGTTTCCATTTTAACATTATCAACCTCAATTCCAAGTGGCTCTAAAATATTTTTTGCACTTAATATTTTTGACCAATTACCTGTAACATAAGTAACTTTTTTCACTTACATCATCTCCTCCTTTATTTTATTATATCATACAATTGGTAATTTTGTATAATCTTTACTTTATAATCACTTTAAATTTATTTTAATTATTTTTTTCAATAACGAATAACCAAAAAGCTTTTGGTTTAAACCACTTTTTAATTTCAAAAATTCTTCTATATAACTTGTAGTAATGAAAACTTGTTTGTTCAACTAGATTTCCTCCTGCTTTTGCAATAAGTGTCTTCCATTCATCTAATGTTAATCCTCGTTCATTGCCTAACATTTTTTCATTCATATTAAAGTATGTACTAGGTATACCAAAAATAACATATTTTGATATATTCATTTGCTGTTGCAATATTTTAATTATTTCTTCATCATTAAAATGTTCCAAAACACCATTGCTATATGAAACATCAAAACTATTTTTTTTATATTTTAAATTTAATATGTCCCCTTGTTCATATTTGCACGGAGCTATTATATCGGATTGTGATGCAATTTCGTGAGCATAATTCAAAACAGCTTGGCTTAAATCTAAAGCAGTAACATTTAATCCTTTTTTTTGTAAATATCCAGCCATTAATCCCGTACCGCATCCTAATTCAATTACTTTTTTATTTTCAGAATATTTAATTACTTTATCAATAAACTTTTTCTTATATTTAAGTTTATATTTTATATAATCATCTGGCTTTTTAAATTCTTCTATATCAATTTTATAAAGTTCATACCACTTATCATCTTCTGTTTTTTTTCTATCTACTATTATTTCATCAATCTTTTCAGTTATTTTCTTTATTATTTCTTGTTCACTATCTTTACTACTGATAACCAATAGGTTATACTCACTATTATTATATCTGATAAAATCTTTTAGTTTATCATTGAATTTCTTAAAAATTTCTTTTTCAGTTTTTGTAAATTTTCTTTTATCTCTTTCTTGTGAACGCTTTAATGATGTTTTTAGATCGATATCAAAGAATACCATTAAATCTACTTTTTGTTCCCCTGATTTCATACAGGAAAGTACATTATTCATAAATTGATTTGAACTTTCAATGTTCTCTTCTAACAAAACAGATTGATATGAATAAACAGAAGAATAATTTCTATCAAATAAATTAATATCATTTTTTTCACCATAAAGTTTTTCTCTCAAATATAAATAATCAGCCGCTTGAACCAATGTTTCATATCGTAATGTACTAAACTTTTCGTTTAATGATACTAAAGCATTTTCTTTGAACATTTTTTTAATAACATTGTATAAAGGTGATGAACGATCTATATCATTTGTAAATCCAACTTTATACTTTTTATCATATATTTTTTTTATTTTCTTTATAGTTGATGTTTTCCCTGTTCCTGTAGACCCTTCAAAAACTACATTAATCATCAATATCACTTCCTTCAAAATTAAACACTATATCTGGTACAATATCTCTAAATCCCTTAAAACAATAACCTTTTTTAAAGTTATACAATCCATAATCTTTATTATTTATATCATCTTCTTCGCAGAAAACTCCGCCAAAATCATATTGAGGAATTTGATTTTTTATACAATACTTAATCGCTTCCCATTGCATATTATACATTCCTAATAGATTTCTATTTTCCGTTGAACTCACACCATACAAATAAATTAACTTATTATTGTAAATAATATCAATACTCATTGCAAGTGGAATATCATTATACCAAACTTCCAAAAATATCAAATTTTCTTTATAGATATTTATTAAATTTTTAAAATAATCTATAGTATGTGGATTAAAACTATGTCGTTGTGCTGTTTGTAAATATAAATTATAAAAATTATTTAAATCAACTTTTTTGCTAATATTATTTCTTAAACCTTTTCTATATGATCTTCTTGTATTTTGTCTGAATTTGCTTGGTAACTTACTTATAAGTTTCTCCTCATCAAATATAATATCCATAATTGCTAATTTACAAGAATCTAATAAATTAGCATAATCATTTTTTTCGGTTATGGTAAAACTATATTTATTTGATATATACTTTAAATCATCAAAACAAAGATAGGGATTAATTACTAATTTTGTATAGTTTCTTTTTAGCATCCATTCTTTCATATTTTTTAAAAATTCATTTATTAAATTAAGATCATTACCATTTAATACAGGTCCTCTTGGAGCATATAAATATCTTATTTCATTTTTTTCTTTTTCTAATAAATTACAGGACCAAAGAATATTACCATTTTTTTCATAATAGATAAAATATTTGTTTTTTTCGTTTCTTATTATATTCCATTCAATACTTTGCATATAATCAGAATTAATATTATCTCTTAAAAACTCTTTTATCTTACTCACTTGCAATTCATTATTAATATCTAATTCCCTAATCATTTTAATCACCTTTTTTATAAAAATTATTTACAAAATCCCTATTTTTTGCAAGTATTAATTTTTTCTGTTGTGCTGTATTTTTTTGATTAACAATATCCATCAAGTCATCAGCAGTTTGTTGTAAATTATTAGTAATAGAAATCAAAAGATAATCATATTCAAAAGCATAATCCATCATTTCTTGAATACCAATAATATATCTTTCTTTTCCCCTGTCACCTAGTCTTCTTATTAACTCTTCTGATGTTGGTGGAAGAAGATATATCATTTTTGTATCATCATATATGTTTTTTATTTCCCTTGCTGATGAGTAACCTACATTAAACATCAAATGATATTCTTTCAGCTTTTCAAATTCACTTTTTGGTACACCATAATAATTATTGTTAAACACACAATACTCTATTAAATCATTAGATATAATTAATTGTTGGAATTCTTCTTTACTAACAAAATACATTCTTCCAACTTCTACTTTTCTTTTTTCACGTGTAGTTATTCCAGTCGCTTCCAAAAAAGTTGGATATTTTTTTTCAACATATTCTATTAATTCAGATTTCCCAGCACCTGATGGCCCTGATATAACTATTGGACTATTTTCAATTTTATTCATCGTTCATACCTCCATATTATTTATTATACTTTTTATTTAATATCTCTTAAATCTGTTTCCCAAAAGAAATAAACCCAGTCATCTTCATTTATTTCATAAACATATTTAATGTCAACTTCATTGTTTGAGATTTCTATATTTTTAAACCCTTTATCAATTATTAAAGAGTAAACACCTACAACATCTTTTCCTCTTTCTTTTAAAATATCTATAACTCCATTTGTTGTAGTACCTTTATATATTATATCCTCTAATAAAATACATTTTTTCTTGCTATTATCTATATTATCACTCATATACCTGAATTTACCATAATCATGGCAATTATCTGAATTACTCATTTGAGTTTGTATCATTGACACTCTTCTTATTCCTAACATATGTGATAATGTAACTAACATTGGTAACCCTCCACGAGCCATACCGATTAGCTCAATATTATCATTTTCTAAGTCATAATTATTTTTGATTTCTTCAGCCATTATTTTACAAGCATCAATATAGTGTTCATAATCAAATTTAATAATCTTATCTTTAGATAATAATAATTTGTTTTCTTTTAATAAACTTTTTTTCATTTTTCATCACTCCTATTTATCATTATTTTTCATTTTAGCTGCAATTAACATAAATGGCGTATCAAGTATTGCTATTATCCATTTAAAGCCTATCATTGTAGCCATAAGTATTAATATTTCTTTTGTTTGCATAGTTCCATAGAATGCAATTGTTACAAAAATTATTGTATCAACTACTTGACTTATTATTGTACTGACATTGTTGCTAATCCATACTTTATTATATTTTTTCTTTAAGATACTATATATGTGTGCATCTAATCTTTGACTGGTATAATAAGCTAATAAACTTCCTATAGTTACTCTTGGTATATAATTAAAAATTGTTTCAAATGCTTCCTGTGTAAAATCAGCTTCACTGGGAATGTACATTAAGAAAATATACATCATTAGTGAAAACAATATCATAATTATAAAACTCAATATTGTAGCATCCCTTGCAACACTTTCACCATATTTTTCACTTAATATATCTGTCGTCAAAAATAAAGCTCCATATGATATGTTCCCTAGCGAAATTGTAAGTCCAAATAATTCTGACAATTTGATTGTTTGAATATTACAAATTACAACCAGAACACATATCCAGCAATATAGTCCAATTTTCCCATATCTTTTATAAAACCATAATGTAGTTAAAAAAGAAAGTATAAGATATAATAAAGATAACACTAAATTATTCATATTTCTACCATAAGTTAACAACAAGATAACTGTTCCTTTCATTTATAATTATAATATTAAATGGTGGTATATATTGTACCATTAAAAAAATGTAATTTTTTTTAATTACATTTCAAATCTTTAATGCCACTTAAATTAAGTGTTTTTATATCATTCTCATTTATTGAATAACCCGTAACATAAATAAAGTCTTTATAGAAAGTAAATGAATAAGGTAAAAATTTTCTTTCCTTATTATGAAATTTAAATGTTAATACCCTTTGTTCTTTTATTGCCTTTGAAATATAGTTATACTTAAATGCTAAATCTTCTTTATCAATCTTAATATTTCTAACCTCATCAGCAGAATAAATAACAATAGATCTTAACTTTTCTAGAGTAATACTTAGTTTTTGTTGTTCTTGATCATTTAATTTATGTAAAATACTTTCAATAGCATCTACATCAAGATAGTCAAAAGAAACATTATAATTATGTTTTTGATGATAAACATATCCACCATATCTACCTCTAATTGTATCTATATAAATGCCACACTTCTCAAGTTCTTCCTTATATAATTTTATCATTCTTGGATTAACTTCTATTTTCTCTGCTAATTCCTTAACAGAATATTTTCTACCACTTTCTAACAATCTCAACATTGTTAAAGTATTACCAACTTTACTCATATTACACACCTCTAAAAAATTATTTTCTTATTTTTTTTATTGGGGTATCTTCTTTTGTAAAATCTAATTTTTGTTTTAAATAAACCGAAAAATTACGATTATTTACTGAATATGAGCAAGTATCACCAATTTGCTTTTTATATACTGCTGCTCCTAATGGACTATTAATTGAAACTTCTTGCATTTTTCCACCAAAACTACCACTTGTTGCAACCAACTTAAAAGTTATCTCTTCTGTATCATCTGGAGAAAAAATCATATTTGCTAAAATTATATCTCCTATATCAATTGTGTCTGAATCTTTATGTTTTTCCATTATTACAATTCTTTGAAGTTCACTATATCTTCTTTGTAATTCACCTACTAATCTTGTATTATTTCTTTCAATTTCTTCAAATTCCGGTGAATCCCAACCGTCTCCTGCTCCGGCATCAAAAGCTTCTTTTCTGCCCATATCATTTTTACGTAAATCTTCTTTAATCTTTTCTATTTCTTTTAAGAATTCATTATAACCGTCTTGATCTAAATAAATAGGTTCCTCAATTTTCATAACATATTCCTCCCAAAAATTTGCTTTTTATTTTAGCATAATGTCTAATAAAAAGTCAAGTATTTTTTCTTATGTTAATTTAACGTACATTTATTAGCTAATTCACTTTATACTAATTTAATCCTATTTTTTTGATATTAATGTTATAAATATTTCATTATCTTCTACATAATATGATACTGATGTCCCAATTTTTGCTTTAAATATTGCCTTCCCTATAGGACTATTTAAAGTAATTTCATTCAAACTATTATTAGTATTAGGGATATAATTACCTGTTAATGTGATAATTTCTCTTTCAATATCATCATCTGAATATTTTATTTCAACATCAACAGTATCGCCTAAATTTACTAATTCTATTTTCTTATCCAAATCATTAATTATTTTCAATTTTTCTTTCTTTTCTAGTAAATCATCAATTCTTTTTGCAATCATCCTACTTTCTCTCATAGACTCTTCAAACGCAAAATTATCGTGCCAACCATCTCCTACTGCATTTTGATAAACTTCACTTCCTAATGCAGAATTCTGACGGCTTATTTCTTGTAATCTATCTAGTTCTTGAAAAAATTGATTATATCCATTTATATCAACTAAAATTTCTTGCATTATAAAACACCTCAATATTATTTTATCATATAAATCAATTTATTCAGCAATATAATTCATTTTTTTAATTTTTGTATATTTCTATAATAGTAAATAATTAATTACAATAAACTACTCTGTAATTTGTTTATTATATCTATTTCATCTTCTAACTTAATATATTCATTATGTATTTTATCATCTATTACATTGATTTTATCTTTTGTTTATTTACTTAAAAATCCAAAAAAAGATTTATTCATTAAGTTAATTTTTTCCATTTCATATATTTTAATATGTTTTTTAATTATTTTTATTCATTCTTCTGAATCTTTAATTTCTTGAGGCAAACAATAATTAAACATTTTATTAGCAAGATATTTTTCTTTAATTATATTTTTTTATATTCTGTCATACTAAATCTCCCGTTTTTTTATTATATTATAACACACATCAGCAAAAAAATAGTCCTGTAATCAGCAATGTTCTTATTTTTTATTTCAAAATGGGAAAATTAATATAGGTGAAGTACAATGATTAATGTTCAAAAATTAAAAGATATTCGTGAAGATAAAGATTTAACTCAAACTGATATTGCAAATATTTTGTCAGTTCCTAGATCTACATAATCTATGTGAGAAATTGGTATTTGTATTATTCCATTAGATAAATTATGTTTTCTTGCAGACTACTATAATGTTAGTATAGATTATGCACTTGGTTTAACAAATAATTCAAATAGTAAACATATTATTAAAGGATTTCAGATTGATACCCTTGCACAAAACTTAAAAAAATATAGAGAAAAAGCTAATTTAACTCAAGAAAATATTGCAAGTATCTTAAAAGTTACTCAAAGTTGTGTATTGAAATATGAAAAAGTTATGGTTTGTATTCCTATCGAAAACCTGTATAAATTATGCAAAGAATATAATGTTACTCTTTCAAAAATGTGTGGTAAAGAAAAATAATATAAATAATTTACAATAAACTTAAATATTTCTCCATAATAAAATTAATACTTCTTTTATTTATAGGTTTTATTATATAGTCATCAAAATCATAATCTAAATACTTTTTTCTAGTCTTTTTTTATTTTTAGTTACCATTATTACCACCGGAACATTAATATCATTAAACTTTTGAAATAATTTTGTAGAGCAACTTTTAATTCTATCTTCTTCAGTCATATCATCATACTCTTTTGGCATCATATCATCAATTAAAACTAAATAGTATTGATAATTTTTCAATTCTCTATGTAGTTCCAAATTATATGTTTTAAGAATACTTACTAAATTAAACATAACTATCATCCTTTCTAATACTTTATATCTTTTGTAACTAATTTTAATCTAATTAATGCGTACTTAATTTAAATATATTTATATTTTATCACTAATAGTTAAGAAAAACAAGAAAACATTTTACTATTTCCTTGGTATTATTTGTCTATGTTTTATAACCTTTGACATTATTAAGAAAATATGCTATTATTAGTATGTAAGCAAGAAGTCTTGCATATAATAAAAAAGAGGAACATTTATTCTAGCAAGTGAACGTCTCCTCCAAAATGGTATCTGACACTCTACTAAGATGTTAGAGTGTCTAGTTTTTTATTGCAACTATCATAATGATAAGAAGGAATAAAATGATAGTAATGTATCTGAGAACTTTGATTACAAAGTTTCTTTTTTTTCATTATTATCTACCTCCTTTTTTTTAGTTAGGAGGTTGACACTCACATAAATGTTCCATACAATTATTATATATTAAATGAATATTTTAAACAAGCGAACAAGCTTGATTTTTTTTTAAAATTTAATAATCTTACATCATAATATAGAAAAAGTATATATAATAAATATACATACTTTAAATAATTATATCGTTATCAGTTATTGTTTTTAGTTTAGTTTTATCTTTAACATTTTTAGTATTTGTTGCATGATTTATTATAGTTTTTTCGTATACATTTCTTATAAATCTAGCATTACCAAAATTATCACTTAATCTTTCTTTATTAATTATATCATCTAATTTTGTTAAAGATTCTTTGGTTACTATAAATCCTGATTTTTCCATCATATTAGTAAATATTTTCTTTAATTCTTCATTAGTATAATCTTCAAAAGTAAATGTATAACCAATTCTTGAAGCAATACCAGAGTTTGAATTTATAAAGTCTTGCATTTCTTTTGTATAACCTGCAAAAATTACTACTAAATCATCACGATAATCTTCCATTGCTTTTATTAATGTTGCAATTGCCTCAGCATTATATGAATTATTTTTATCTACTGCTAACGAATAAGCTTCATCAATAAAAAGTATACCTCCCAAAGCTTTATTAATTACTTCCATAGTTTTTGGAGCTGTCTGACCAACATACTCTGCAACCAAATCCTTTGAACTTACTTCAATTAATTTATTTTGTCTAATATATTTTAAATTGTATAAAATATTACTTAACATTCTTGCTACTGTTGTTTTACCTGTTCCAGGATTACCTAAAAATAACATATGTAAGTTTATATTATTTAGTTTTAAGTCTCCTTTTGTTTTATTTTTTAAAGTAATTAAATCTACTAAATCATATAATGATTTTTTTACTTTTGTTAAACCTACTAAAGAATTTAACTCTTTAAATATTTCATCAGTTGTTTTATTTGCTTCAAGTTTTGGTAATTCTTGATTAAATGTAATATATCTACATAAATTATCTCTATATGTTGGATAATCTAATCCACTTTTTATAAATGTTTCTTCAATATAATTAAGTAAATCTATTTTAAATTTATCATTAACTATACTTTCTGGTAAACTACTTATAATATTATCTAATATTTCACTACTTTTAGGTAATTCTTCTTCAAGAATAAAATTAAAATAGTTATTCTTTTCTTCAATATCATTAGAGAATAAATTATTTATTTCATTTTTATTTCCTGTAATTATTGTTATCTTCTTATCTTTTAAATGTTCTTTAATTATATATAATAATTTTTTATTATAGTTAGTATCATGTAATGATAAGCCTTCTAAATCCTTTAATACTACCATACTATAATTATTGTATGACTCTTCAAGGGTAGATATATCTTCTAATCTATATAGTGATATATTATTTATACCTATTCCTTTAGTATATTTATTTGATAAACTTATATTATTAATTAAATTTGTTATATCATTAATTAATTCTTTATTTTTAGATTCTATTATTATATTAAAATTTACAT
>CDYU01031262.1_pt1 | contig 11855 bp, 12 predicted proteins | sample 480701 | NCBI WGS metagenome assembly CDYU01 (sample SAMEA3182105, study PRJEB8094) | gut metagenome | biome: human; feature: gut; material: Stool; isolation source: human stools | place: Canada | collected 2013-02-26 | reverse complement strand
GAAAAGCTGGGGCAGATCGCCGTGGATTTTTGGGAGACCACATGGCAGAGCGAGAAGCGCGTACTGCCCTACGAAACGCGGCTGCTGCTGTCCCTGACCAACGCTGTCGGTGCGGGCCGGATGCGGCAGGCGGCGCGGGAGCTGGTAAAGGCATATATCCACGGCGTGGAAAGCGCCGCGCTGGACGACGTGTTCGAGCTGCTGGCATGGAATCAAGGTATCGGCTTTTTCAGCAGCGAGATCGGCCCCTCGGCACTGTTTCAGGCGTACAAGCTCATTAAAAACGGTGAGAAGCAGGGCAAGTCCCGGGAGGATATATGCAGTGCGCTGCGGGAGAAATTCGGGGAAAAGAACCCGGAGATGCAGGTCTTGCATTAAAAGCAGAGAACTTTACAAACGGCTGCGCGGCTGCGAGGAGAACGCTCTTCGCAGCCGCGCGGCTTTTGGGCTTGGTTCTTTTTCGCAGGGGCTTTCTTCTTGCTGCCCCTGCCTTTTTGCCCCAATCGCTTTATTTTCAGCAAATTTAAGATATATTTCCATTAAATCCCCGTTCTTAACAAGGATTTTAACCCATTCGCTTTATTATGGTAATAGAATGCAGCGTGTCTGTCCCACCAACGCCGCCCTCTTCCGCTGCGGCCGTGGAGACAGTAAAAATAAACAGTCCTTGCGGCAGAAACGCCGCAGAAGAACGACGACAAAGATCAAGGAGGAACGAACATGAACACGAAGAAACTAATGACATTGCTGTTGGCAGTCGTGCTGGTGCTCTCTCTGGCCGCCTGCGGCGCAAAGGGCGGCGATCACATGGACGGCATGGACAACGAGCCGAAGAACGCCGAGGAGGCGACCGCCATGCACAAGGAGCTGACAGCGCAGGAGGCTGCCATTCTGGCGGAGAACACAGCACTTTGGGAAAAGGTCTTTATGGCAGCGGACAAGGGTAAGATCATGATGGAGGACGGCAAAAACTATGGCGACTTTCTGCTGGAAACCATCAACGCCGCCAAGGATCAGTTTTCGGCAGACGAGCTGAAGCTGCTTCAGGGCGAGGCGGAGAAGATTCGCGACATCGGAAACAAGCTGGCCGCACTGGAGGAAAAGTATCCCGAGATCATGCAAAAATCTCTGGACAGCGATATGAATATGCCGGCGGACAAGGATATGGACACGATGCCCGCCGGCGGCAGTAAGGACAATAAAACCGACGGCGGCAACACAGGCAATAAGACCGATAGCGGCAGCACGGGCGACACCCCCGACAATGGCAGTACGGGCAACAAGACCGATAGTGGCAGCACGGGCAACAAGACGGATGACAGCAGCCTGCCGAAGTTCCCTGCCTTTGAGGGCAAGGACCTGGACGGGAATACGGTAAAGAGCAGCGATCTGTTCTCCGGCAAAGCCGTCACCGTGGTGAATTTCTGGTTCACCACCTGCGGTCCCTGTGTGGGCGAGTTGGGCGATCTGGACGCGCTGAACAAGGAGCTTTCCGGCAAGGGCGGTGCGCTGATCGGCATCAATGCCTTTACGCTGGACGGCAACGAGGCGGCTATCTCTGACGCCAAGGATGTGCTGACTCAGAGCGGTGCCACCTATCAGAACGTGTACTTCGATTCCGGCAGCGAGGCGGGCAAGTTCGTGGAGAGCATCTACGCCTATCCCACCACCTATGTGGTCAACCGCAGCGGCCGCATCGTGGGTGATCCCATTGTGGGGGCTATCACCAGTAAGGCGCAGGCCGATGCACTGCAAGCCCAGATCGACAAGGCACTGGCTGCCGATATGGGCTGATCCAATATCTTCAAAGGGAGGCTATTATGAAGAAAAAGAACTGTAAGCTGACGAGCATTCTGCGCGTCATTGCCCTGCCCCTGGTGGGCAGTGCCGGAGGGTTTCTGTACTACCGCTATGTGGGCTGCGCCACCGGCACCTGCGCCATTACATCCAGCCCGTGGCTCTCCACCGGCTTCGGCTGCGTCCTTGGTTCGCTGCTGTATACCGTCCTGAGGCCCGGCCGCGGCAAGAGACAGGACGGCGACGGGGCGGAGTGACCCTTGCTCCCCCTGAAAGGAGGAAGCGCCATGTATCGAAGCGTATTGGCCCTTCTTTTCGCCTCGGTACTGCTGCTCAGCGGCTGCGCCGCAGAACGGCAGCGTGTACCGCGGGAAAAGGACACGCAGGGAACGGACATGGCCGGACAGTCCCCGGATATGTCCGGCGAGGAGGGTATGTATATGGACACCACGGAAAATGTCATCTATCTGGCAGGCGGCTGCTTCTGGGGCATGGAGCAGCTCATGCAATCCATCCCCGGCGTCATCGACGCCCAAAGCGGCTATGCCAACGGCACCTGCGAGGCGGACGCCACCTACCAGACCGTCTGCAAGGGCGACACCGGCTTCCGGGAGACCGTCCGGGTGGAGTATGACCCCGAGCAGGTGAGCCTGGACGCCCTTCTGCTGGCTTACTTCTATGTGATCGACCCCACGGTGCAGAACCGACAGGGCAACGACCGGGGCAGCCAGTATCAGACCGGCGTGTACTACACCAACGACAAGGCCAGGGAAACGGTGGAGCGCATCGCGGACATCGAGCGGGGCCGCAGCGAGAAATTCTTTGTGGAGATCGGTCCGCTGAGGAATTACTATCCCGCCGAGGAATATCACCAAAACTACTTAGAAAAGAACCCAAACGGCTACTGCCACATCCCCCGGGCGGAGATGGAGCTGTTCTCCAGGCTTCGCATCGATCCGGGCGACTACCGGAAGCCCGCGGCGGAGACCATCCGGGACACGCTGACGGCGGAGCAGTACCGCGTCACGCAGGAGAGCGGCACGGAGCGCGCCTTCACGGGCGAGCTCTGGGACAAGTTCGAAAAGGGCATCTATGTGGATGTCGTGACCGGCGAGCCGCTGTTCTCCTCTACGGATAAGTTTGAAAGCGGCTGCGGCTGGCCTGCCTTCACAAAGCCCATCGAGAGTCCTGCTGTGGTGGAACGGGAGGACTTGAGCCACGGCATGCGCCGCACAGAGGTGCGCAGCCGCGCCGGCGACTCCCATCTGGGCCATGTGTTCACCGGCGACCCGGAGTCGCCCAACGGCGTGCGCTACTGCATCAACAGCGCCTCCCTCCGCTTCGTGCCTTACGAGAAAATGGAGGCCGAGGGCTACGGATACCTTCTGAATTTGTTTGAGGGGTAGGCCGGGCACGGATATGTTGACGCAGCAGAAAAGAAAGCCCCCCTCGACTGAGCAGGCCGCACAAGCCGATTGACCCTCCGTATGCTTCAGTACATACGGAGGGTCAGCTGCTGTTCATAATGAAATCCTTTTGCTCTGAAGGTGCTTTTGGGGTTTGATACGCAGGAACCGGCTCGATTAGTTTCCTGTTTGCGTTCCGTGGATATATTCCTGCTGCGCTGTCATTTTCGCAGCTGCAAGCACCATCAGCTGCCGCTCACCCTCGATCTCGCTGGGATAGGGATAGGATTTTGCGCATTGACGAAACTGCGCCATGAGCTTCTCTGCCTTCTTCGGGTTTTGCTCAGCCAGCAGTGCATACACATATTCCGTGCGCAGCACCAACGGGTATTTTTTCATAGCCTTCATGACCCTCAGCTGATCCCTTGTCCGCATTTCGTCCAGGATCTCCTTTCGGTTTTCCGAGATCATTTCCACATACATCTGGTCGCATACCATCAGATTGCGATATAAGCCAATGATCCCATTTTGCTGGGCGAGAAGCCGTTTCATCAGCGTGTCTGCTTCATCAAACCGCTGCTGATCCATCAACCGGTTGCATGCCAGCACGCCGATCGTGGCTATGATCCCGTTTTTCATCGACTCGTCAGCGGGGACTTTGAACCACTCATCGGGCATATCCTTTAAGCGAAGCCCCTTTGCGATTTGTTCATTTACCTTCATCTGGATCCAGAACGCCCGGGTTGCCTCTTCACTGCGGGAAAGCTCCAGTGCGTTCCTTCCATCATTGTTTACCGGCCCCATTTTAATGGGCAGACCGTTTATCAGGGCGAAGGCCAGCCCGATAACCGCAAAGATCATCAGGATCGTCCAGCCCAGCGAACGGGCGGAGCAGAGGAAAGACAGGCCCACACAAAGCACGGCTGTGGCCAGGTTTACGATCGCGCCGCCGAAGTTATACAGCATTACCGGCATTTTCCCGTCCTTCAAGTCGGGTGGTATCATCAAGCATTGGCCGCCGGTTCCGGCAATGTGCAGCTTCCTGCATTGTATGCGGCCGTCGAGCTTTACCCACATCAGATTTGCGACCCGAAAGGAGTTGAACCGGTAGCCGGTCATCAGGCCAAAGATCAAATGCCCTGCCTCATGGATAATGAGCTGAATCAGTATGGCGGCGTATGTGCCGATAAGCATCAGCGCAAGGGGTATAATCTCCGAAAAAAGCCCTTTTTCAGACTGACCCGCCGTATCCATATACATCAGATCGAATATGCCGCAGGCAGCACCAAGCAGCATGTAAAACACGATACCGATCCATTGTCCCTTGTTCTGTGCCGTTTTCTCTTTCTTCTTTTTTGTCATGAGACCTCCATTATTGGTTCTTCTGCATCTCCAATCATACCGGAATTATGAAAACAAATTGACAGCTACTGTTCATAAGACAAATCTAAGCTTGTCCATTGACTAACTATTTTTAAGTTTAGCATATCTTTTTAGGTTTTTCTACCGCTTTTTCACCTGGCATTTGCCGCTGCCTTTTTGCCGCCGAAAACGGAGCGCGGATCATTCCGCTCTGCCGCAGCCCATTTCAGCGGAGCAGACGCTATCCGCGTTGACGGTTAATTTGCGACGAATTTGCATATTGACATCGGGGCGGCATCATGTTATGCTGAATTGCAAATGAATTGCAAATTGGAGGCGTGGTGACTTGTCCAGTTACAGCACGCGGCAGAGGAAGGCTCTGCTTGCCTATTTGAGCCGGCACCCGGATGAGCTGCTGTCCGCACGGCAAATTGCGGACGCGCTGGCGGATGAAAAAATCAGCCTCAGCGCCGTGTATCGAAACCTTGCGCAGTTAGAGGCGGAAGAAAAAGTGCGGCGCAGCAGCAAGAGCGGCACGCGGGAGGTCTACTATCAGTACCTTGACGCCGAGAGCTGTAAGGGTGCGCTGCACATGAGCTGTGTAAAATGCGGCAGGACCTTTCACATGGCAAGCGGCAACGCCGCCCTGTTTGCAAAGCACCTGGCGCAGAGCGAGCAATTCACGCTGGACGCCGCCGACACGGTTCTCTATGGCACCTGCGCGGATTGCCGGGAAGAATAATATTTGGAAGGAGGACAGGCTATGACAAAGAAGCTTCGTTTGATCACAGGCTTGCTGGCAGCCGTGCTGGCGGCTGTCATGCTGTCCTCCGCTGTCTATATTGCGGTCGAAGCCAACCACAACTGCTCCGGCGAGGACTGCGCCATCTGCCACCAGCTGCAGGTCTGTGAAAATCTGCTCAAGAGCATTGGGCTTGCCGGTGCTGCCGCGGTCTTCGCCGCAGCGGTCAGATATACCCCGTGCAGCGTCATTCCCTCCTGCGCGGAGGTTGTCCGCACGTTTACTCTGGTTTCGCTCAAGGTCAAGCTTTCGGATTAAATAAGAACTATTTGCAAGGGTGCAGTCTATCCGTTTTCGGATAGGCTTTCGCGGCGTTGCCGTTACCCTTGTGTTTTTGCGCCCATTTTTACGTTCTTATCATAATTTGGAGGTACATATAGCCTATGAAAAAGATAACTGCGCTGCTGCTTGCGCTAATGATGCTGGCCGGCGTCCTTGCCGGCTGCGGAAAGCCGCAGGATACCGGAAAAGCCGGCAAATTGAAGGTCGTCACGACCATTTTCCCCGAATACGATTGGGTCAGGGCGATCCTGGGCGACAAGGCGGAGAACGCCGAGGTCACCATGCTGCTGGATAGCGGCGTTGACCTGCACAGCTACCAGCCCACCGCCGATGATATTGTCAAGATCTCCGACTGCGACCTGTTCGTCTATGTGGGCGGCGAGTCCGATGGCTGGGTGGAAAACGCCCTGAAAAACGCCGCCAACAGGAATATGAAGGTCATCAATCTGCTGGAGGTGCTGGGTGATTCCGTGAAAACGGAGGAGACCGTTGAGGGTATGCAGGAGGACGGTCACGACCACGGTCACAGCCACGATGAACAGCTCACGGAGGATGACATCAGGGATCGCACCCTCTCGGATTTCGCCGGTGCGTGGAAGTCTCTGCACCCCTATCTGCTGAACGGCGACCTGGACAAATTCTGCCAACACAGGGCGGAGGAGGACGAGGACAGCTCGACCACAAAGGACACCTATTTTGAGAAGTATAAGGCTTCGTGGCAATGCGACGCCGAGAAGATCTCTATCAACGGAAACACGATCACCTTCACTTATGCAGACGGAAAAACCGTTTCCGCTGAATACACCTATGCCGGTTATCAGCCGAAGCTGGATGACGAGGGCAAGATCCGCAGCGTCCGCTATCAGTTCGAAACCACCAGTGCCGATGCGCCCAAATATGTGCAGTTCAACGACCACGGCCACGAGCCGGGCGAGGCGGAGCATTTCCATATCTACTTCGGCAACGACGGCTTCGATGCGCTGATGAGCGCCAAGACCAATCCGTTTTTTGTGAAGGACGCGCTTTCCGCAGAGGGCATCCTTGACGAGCTGATGGGGCATGACCATGGGGAGGAAAAGGACGAGCACGTCTGGCTGTCCCTGAAGAACGCCCAGACACTCTGCGTGACGCTTGCGGATGCGCTGTGTGCCATCGACCCGGACAACAAGAACACCTATATCGCCAACGCTGCGGCGTATAGGGACAAGCTGGCTGCTCTTGACGCAGACTATAAGGCGACCGTGGACGGTGCGGCTCATAAGACCGTTTTGTTTGGCGACCGTTTCCCGTTCCGCTATCTGGTGGACGACTACGGTCTGCGCTACTACGCCGCCTTTGCGGGCTGCTCCGCCGAAACTGAGGCCAGCTTTGAAACCGTTTCGTTCCTTGCAAAGAAGGTGGATGAGTTGGGACTTCCCTGCGTGCTGACCATCGAGGGCGCACAGCACAGGATCGCGGAAACCATCGTTCAGAACACCGCCGGGAAGAATCAGAAGGTGCTGACCATGGATTCCATGCAGTCCACCACCTCCAAGGACGTGGCAAACGGCACTACATACCTTTCCGTTATGGAGAAGAATCTCTCCGTGCTGAAGGAAGCGTTGGGGTAAGGAGGTAGGTTTATGGCTCAGCTCACTTGTCAAAATCTCTGTGCCGGCTACGATGGACGACCCGTTCTCCAAGACCTCAGCTTTGAGCTCCTGGCAGGCGACTATCTCTGCATCGTAGGGGAAAACGGCTCCGGCAAGAGTACCCTTATGAAAACGATCCTCGGCTTGCAGACACCCATCAGCGGCAGAATTTTGACGGGCGATGGGCTGAGGAAAAACGAGATCGGCTATCTGCCGCAGCAGACAGTGGTACAAAAGGACTTCCCGGCAGCCGTGAGAGAGATCGTTCTCTCCGGGTGCCTGGGACGCTGCGGCAGCCGTCCTTTTTATAACAAAGAAGAAAAGAAACTTGCGGTGGACGCCATGGAGAAAATGCAGATCACGCAGCTGGCGCGGCGCTGCTATCGGGAGCTGTCCGGCGGACAGCAGCAGAGGGTTCTGCTTGCCCGTGCGCTGTGCGCCACGCAAAAAATGCTGCTTCTTGATGAGCCTGTTTCCGGACTTGACCCCAAGGTGACGGCGGAAATGTATACGCTCATCGAAAAGCTCAACCGTGAGGACGGCATCACTGTGATCATGATCTCTCACGATGTGGCTGCCGCCGTCCGATACGCCAGCCATATTCTGCATATTGGCGACACCGTTTTCTTTGGGACAAGGGCGGACTATCTCCAAAGCCCGCAAGGGCGGCTGTTTGACGTGAAGAAGGGCGGTGACAGCCAATGACCGCTATCTTGGAAAAGCTGGCTCTCTATTGGGCATATCCCTTTGTCCGCTATGCGCTCATTGTCGGTGTGCTGATCGCGCTTTGCTCCTCCCTGCTGGGTGTGACGCTGGTGCTGAAGCGATTTTCCTTCATTGGTGACGGTCTGTCCCATGTGGCGTTCGGCGCGATGGCGATTGCCGCCGTGCTGCAGATCACCAACAAAATGCCCCTTGTCATGGTCATTACCATCCTCAGCGCCGTGCTGCTTCTGCGCACCGGACAGAACACGAAAATCAAGGGCGATGCCGCCATCGCCATGATCTCGGTGGGAGCACTTGCTATTGGGTATCTTCTGATGAACATTTTTTCCACCTCGTCCAACCTCTCCGGCGATGTGTGCAGCACGCTGTTCGGCTCCACCTCCATTCTGACGCTGTCCCCCGCAGAGGTATGGCTGTGCGTTGGAATGTCGGTGCTGGTCGTGGCGGTGTTCATCCTGTTTTACAATAAGATCTTCGCCGTGACCTTTGACGAGAGCTTTGCAAGGGCGGCCGGCACGAAGGCGGGGCTTTACAACCTGCTGATCGCCGTCGTCGTTGCGGTCATCATCGTGCTGGCGATGAGCCTTGTGGGTTCCCTGCTGATCTCCGCACTGGTGATCTTCCCGGCGCTGTCCGCCATGCGGATGTTCAAGAGCTTTCGCAGCGTGACCATCTGCGCGGCAGTCCTTTCGGTTTTCTGTGCGCTGCTCGGTATTCTGGCGTCCATTCTCGCCGGTACGCCGGTAGGCTCCACCATCGTCGCCGTTCAGATCGGTGCTTTCGGTCTGTCGTGGCTGGCAGGCACGGTATTCGGAGGTGTTCGCAGATGAAAAAACTATTTTGCCTGCTGTTGGCAGCCCTGCTGCTCTGCACTCTCGCCGCCTGCGGCCATGAGGACACCGCACAAAAGCCCGCTGTGGAGGATGCAGAAGGCACCACCGCGGTCGACATTGACCTGACCGCACTCAGCGGCATCATGGTCTATTCCGAGGTCAACAGCATGATCTCCTTCCCGGATAACTACATCGGAAAAACCGTCAAAATGCAGGGACAGTTCACCATATACCAGGCCACCGACGAAAACGGCTCTTTTATCCCGGACAAAATGTTCTTCGCCTGCATGATCGCCGATGCCACCGCCTGCTGCGCACAGGGGCTGGAGTTTGCCCTCGCCGGAAAGCCCGTCTATCCCGATGAGTATCCGGAGCTGGGGGCAGAGATCACCGTGGTGGGTACGTTTGAATGGTACGAGGAGGATGGCTGCCGGTACTACCGGCTGGGAAACGCGGCGTTTGTAAACTGAGGCAGCGTGGGTCATATCAACCGGAAATTCCGTGCCACGTTTCGATTACGATATAAGCAGCAGTCCCCCGGACAACGAAACGTCCGGGGGGCTGCTGCTTATCGTTAGATATCCATTGTCAAGAGGTATGCGGCGTCTGTCGCCCTATCATATACGCATAGGGAAACATTTGTGTATGCGCTCGTTCCTGGGTTTCGATCTACCATTTTCCAGTAGCTGTCCGCGATCGGGGGCAGCTCCACATAGGCGGAAAGGCTCTCCAAAAAGCACTCAGCCTCTTCGGAGATGGGAAAGCGTTCCCATTGCAGGAACGCCTGACGCACGTCCTCCCCAACGGTCAGCTTATATAGTGCGATTCCCTCATAAGGAAACCCTTCGTAGTTATTGAAGAGTTCCTCAAGCACACAGTCTTTCTTATCAATATTCAAGGCAAAATCCCGCATAAGCTGCACCTTGGGATCACCAAGGCGTTTTGACCCGCACGACACCAGAAGCATTCCGATACACACGAGAGCCATAACGCATATCAGCTTTTTCATGATTTACTCCTTATGTAAGTGTGTCATTTGGACAGCGGCATTGGCGCATAATTCAACGCCATGATGGCAAAAACCAAAGCCACAAACACGAGCAGAGCAACAGCGATGATTTTCAGCACGCGCCGCGTCCGATGGTTTCTGATGGCAAGCTGTGTATTGATGCAGGACAGCTCCTTCGCCAACTGGTTCGGTTCCTCTTTGCCTTCCGCCTGGGTTCCCAAAAGCTCGCTTACAGTCGTTTCAAGAATGACAGCCAGCTTTATCAACTGCTCAGCATCGGGAACCGACTGGCCTTTCTCCCATTTTGAAATGGTCTGCCGGACGACATGGAGACGTGATGCCAATTCCTCCTGCGAAAGACCTCGCTCCCTGCGTTTCAGTCGAAGGTTTTCTTGAAACATGGAGATCCCTCCTTCCCTAAAAGATTGCACACACAGTATAGCAGCAACAACACCGTCGTGGCAAGCAACGCAAAGTAACATTCGTGCATTTGCCCCGCGTTGACTCAATGGCAAAAGGCATTCACTGTACCTCGCTGGGCTTTGTACCGACCTCCACAACATTATCGCAGCAGCTCTCGATCAGCTCCCTGTCGTGGGTGATCACGAGAATGGTCCTGCCGTTCCGCGCTTCGCTTTTCAGCCTTTCTGCAATCAGGCGCATATTCCTCCCATCAAGTCCGCTGGTGGGCTCGTCAAGGATCAATATCCTGCGGCCGGAAAAGATGGCGCAGGCAATGGCAAGCCGCTGCTTCTGTCCACCGGACAGGGCGGACGGGTGCGCGTCCCTGTACTCGTAAAGGCCAAGTTCGTTGAGCAGATTCCTTGCATGGCTTTTGTTTTCTTCTGTCAATCTGGTATTCAGCAGCAGCTCCTCCGCCACGCTTGCCGTAAAAAACTGTGTTGACGTGTCGTTGCCGCAGTAATAGATCTCCCTGCGCCGGACGGCCGCTCTTGCTTTTTTCCCATCTATCAGGATATATCCCTTTGTCTGCTTTGTCAGCCCGCAGAGGATCTGCGCAAGGGTGGTTTTCCCCGCGCCGTTTTGCCCCGTTATGGCGGTCACACTGCCCTCTGGAACGGACAGCGAAATATCCTCAAAAATAACTTCTTTGCGTATTCTTTTCGAGAGCCCTGCTGTCTTCAAGACAGCAGGGCTTTCGTCCAATACGGAGGGAGCGGGAAGGCACTTTCCCTCGCGCGGAGAGCGCAGCCCCATGCCCAAGATGTCTGCTTCCGGCAGGAGGCACAAATCCTCCGGTGTATACTCGGCCGCTATTTTGCCCTCCCGCAGATATAAAAACCGGTCTGCGATCCCCATCAGCCAGTCGATCCGATGCTCCGCGATGAGCAGGGTAAAGCCCTGTTCCTTGAGCTGCCGGAGGGTCTGCGCAAGCTGCCTCGTCCCGGCGGCGTCAAGGTTGGCCGTCGGCTCGTCGCACACAAAGACCTTTGGCTTCGTGGCATATACAGATGCAATAGCCGCCCGCTGCTTTTCTCCGCTTGAGAGGACGTCAACTGCCCTGTCTTTCAAATGAGACAGATGCAATGCCTCTATGGCGGCGTCCGTCCTCTCCCGTATCTCCCGGGCGGATAGGCCGTAATTCTCGCAGGGAAAGGCCACCTCTCCGGCAAGCTCGGAGGAAAAGAACTGGCTTTTGGGGTCCTGAAAAACGCTTCCCACCAAACGCCCGATCTCCCATGTGGAAAGCCTTGATATGTCCTTGCCGTCTATCCTCACGCTCCCGCTGAAAACTCCGGGATAGTAGGACGGCGCAAGCCCGTTGACAAGCCTTGTCACGGTGGTCTTGCCGCAGCCGGAAAGCCCCGTCAGCACGACGCATTCGCCGCTTTTTACCGAAAGGGAAATGTCCTGCACGCCTCTGTCTGAGTTTTCGTATTGAAAGGAAGCGTGTGTAAGCTCGATCATGCCATGCTCCTTTCCAAAACCAAATAGGAAGCCGTGACTATCGCACATGCGGCTGCCGCGATGTGATCCCGCGCCCCG
>CDYU01008524.1_pt1 | contig 11888 bp, 8 predicted proteins | sample 480701 | NCBI WGS metagenome assembly CDYU01 (sample SAMEA3182105, study PRJEB8094) | gut metagenome | biome: human; feature: gut; material: Stool; isolation source: human stools | place: Canada | collected 2013-02-26 | reverse complement strand
GGTTTTCACGGGCTACATCTATTTTGTAGCCCTTTTATGTGAAAGAGCGCCGTAATGATACGAAAACCCATGGAAAAACGCCAAAATGATTACCGCCAACGGGGTGTGCTTTTCCGCTGGCGGTTCGTTTTCTCATTTCACATATTCCTGCTCGATTGCCACGCCGCATTTGAATTCGACCACAATGCCGTCGTTCCTGACGTGTATCCTGTCGACAAGCATTTTCATGGTTGTGCCATCAACTGTGGTGAGCGTATCACTTTGCATCGTTTGCTCTATGAAGGTATGGCCAGAGGTGTTGACATTTGGGCTGCGGAAGTCGTCCTTCGTCTACGGGACAATGGCGCTCCGATTCATTTGATTGCTGCAAGCCCCTATCAGGGCTTTGAACGTGCATGGTCGTCAGCGTGGCAAAGTCGCTATGCTTCGGCTCTGGCCGGTGCCGATATCGTCCGTTTCATTTCTCCGCAGTATGATCGTGGCTGCTTCCAACGCCGCAATGAATGGATGGTCGACCACGCTGGCCGTGTGATCGCCGTCTTCAACGGTGAGAAGGGCGGGACGAAAAATACGATTGATTATGCCGAACGGCAGAATATCCCCGTAATCTATATTCCATAAAACCTGCACTTACAGAAACACCTCGCAGCCGTATGACTGCGAGGTGTTTGCTATTTGTTTAGGGCTTCCGTTAAGCAGCAATGACAACCGCGTTTTCTTTCACTTTGTTGATCGCGGCCAATAACGCTGCACGTGTACGGGCATCAAAGAGCTTTACAAAGCTGATCGGCTTGTCAAAGGGTGGATTCTGCAGCTCGGTAACATTCTCCATATACCCATTCTGCTCGATGTGGTTAATGATCTTATGCACAAAAGCGATCTGCTTCTGGTTCAGTGACTGGTCGTTTATGAACTGCGAAAAAGCCTGCATTGCTGCTTCGTGATCCAGCTTGGCGATTTTGCGGATCAGCAAACCAAACGGCGTATCACCATATTCTCTTTCGTAGTCTTCTTTACTGCCCAATTCGCTAGTCAGCACGTGCTCCAGCTCGCTGTAATCCGCAGCCGAGAGGGGGATGTTGTGTGTCAGCTTATAGATGGCAAGCGCATTTCCGTTTTCGTTGACGTAGCGATTGACTTTGGCGCGATAGTCTTCGAAATCATACCCCGGCTCCATCGGGTCGCCCTCTTTCTGATCTATAATCGGGTCAGATAGCCGAGTAATAATCGGCTTTCGAGGGTCAACGTCATTCAGGAACTTTATCAGATCACGGAGCTCCTTCCGCACCCGCTCATACAGCAGAACATCGTTCGCATTCCAGAAAGCGTCTGTGTTGACCTCCTTGATGATCGGCAGTTTCGCTTTTACCTGCGGGATGCTGACCTTGCGCTCCAGCAGCGTTCCAATATCACGGAGCTGTTTCTGTGCAATCTTAAGCGAGGGCATCTGCTCTATCTGGGCAATCATTAGACCGTACATAAAGTTATCAAAGCGCTTTGCAAATTCATCGTTGTCATCCAAGTGAACGATTGGCGCAATCTGCTGCATCAGTTCGCCCTTGTCGCCTTCACTAATGTAGTTGAAAGCTCCGGGCTTCTTAAACTTTTCAACGCTTTGTATGTGCAGCCGCACGGCGATGAGGTCGGTGTTCAGTGCCAATACCTGAGAGTAGCATGTCTCTACAAGCTCGGATCTCCAGCTCTGATAGTCGTCTCCGGCAAATGCACTTTCCTGCAGCGCCACCGCAATGCGGATCTGCTTCCCGAATATGTTCTCCGACAGCGTCTTCGTCTCGCGGGACTCAAAGCCCTCTTTGTGAGCGCGAAAGTATTCAAAGTTCCCGCAATAGTCAAAGATGAGGAACCGTCTCTTTGCCGTGTATTCGCCGTCAATCTGATCGATGCAGGTGAGATCCTTGCTGAGACGAGTACCACGGCCGATCATCTGCCAGAATTTCGTCTTTGACCGCACCTTTTTAAAGAATACGAGGTTGACGCACTCCGGCACATCGATGCCGGTATCCATCATATCCACGGAAACTGCTATGATCGGATCCTTCTCTGGAATTTTGAAATCGTCAATGATCGTCTGCGCGTATGTATCGTCGCAGATAACACGCTGTGCAAATGTGCCACGGTATTTTGGGTACAGCTTATTAAACCGCTCCAGAATGAACTCCGCATGGCGCTTGTTCTGGGCGAAGATGATGGTTTTACCCAGTCTGTCACCACCAGCAACACGGATGCCGCGTTCCATTAAATCCTGAAGCACCGTGTCAACGGTTGTCTCGTTGAAAACGAATTTGTTCAGCTGTGCCGACGGAATGAAGTCGGGCATCAGACCGTCTTCAATAAAGTCCTCTTCATACCGTTCCTTGTCCTCATCGGAAAGGTCGTCGTATGTGATACCTTCCTCTAAGAACTTTGTTTTTACCTCATAGTTATAGTAGGGCACGAGCACATGATCCTGATATACTGCCGTCTCGTAGTCGTATGCATACGTCGGTACGCCGTGCTCCATTTCGAAGAAATCGTAGGTATTGCGATCAACGTCTGTTTTGGGAGTTGCGGTCAGGCCGACCATGATCGCATCGAAGTATTCGAAAATCGCACGGTATTTTTTGAATATGCTGCGGTGGCTCTCGTCGATGATGATGAGGTCAAAGTGGGCGGGTGTAAACATACGTTGCCCATCTTTCGCCTTCATATCATCTATGGCGTTCAGCATTGTCGGGTACGTCGAGAATACGATCCGTGCGCTCCGGTCGTCCTTATTAGAGCACAGATTGCAAAGAGACATATCCGGCAGGTAGTTCTTGAAATCGTCCTTTGCCTGTTTCACCAGCGCCGTGCGATCAGCCAAGAACAGAATGTTGGTGACGTATTTGCCGCGACTGAGCACATCGGTAAGGCTTGACGCGGTTCTAGTTTTACCCGTTCCTGTTGCCATGACCAGCAGGTGCTTTCTAAACCCTTGTCCGATCTGCTCGCATACAGCACGGATGGCTTCCTTTTGGTAGTAGCGGTCTGTGATTCTGTCATCGATCGGAATGGTCATCAGATCCTTCCGCTCGGTACGACGGTTCATCAGCTTCTGCAGATCGTCTTTGCTGAATATGCCACTGACTTTACGCTGCGGGCTGCTCTGATCGTCCCAGAAGTAAGTTTCAAAACCATTGGTCGTGAACATCATGGGGCGACGTCCGAATTTTCTCTCCAGGCAGTCAGCGTACAGCACGGCTTGTTTGCGGCCTATATTCGGGTCTTTGCTTGATCTTTTGGCCTCCACCACTGCGAGTGGTAGACCGTCTTTCCCGAACAACACATAATCCACATACCCCATCTGCCCCAGCACACCTGCCATACCTTCGACAGGGTACTCTTCCTGAACATCAGCATCTGCTCCGGAGAATTTCCAGCCCATCTGCTTCATGTCCACATCGATGTAAATTTTGCGGGTCTTAAACTCGGAAAGGTCTGCTGCGACAAATGTGCGCTCCTGCTGGTGCTGCTCCTTTGCTGCAGTGATCTGCTCGGACATCTGCTCGATCTTTTTACGCAAAGCCTCAATCTCTGCGTCTTTCTCACCAAGCAGACTCTCTTGCTCTTTTATTTTCTTGGTGTCGACGACGACCTTCTCGGTCGGAATCAGTGCCTCATCGAACTGTCGCTCTTCGTAATCAGCGCCATAGCAATAGTCCACCCACTGAATGAACTCAAAGAGTCCTTGCAGGGAAGCCAGGGCGTCACTGGCCTGTACACTTCGCTCCGTGTGAACGGCCAGATTGCCCAACTTAATGATAAACGGCAGTTTGCCCCATGTGTTGTAGTCTACCGCAAAACGGAAGGTTGGCTCATGAATGAGTGCCTGCAGATTATCCTTGTATGGCATCTGCATCGTCTTATCAGCCGAATACACCCATTTGACGGCTAATTCCAGAGCTTTTCTGCTGCCGACGGCGCACATAGCAGGCGCGGAAACATACACCTTTTCCGCCTCGATCGCAGCCGAGGCAAACAGTGCGTACTCCTTTTTATCTTTTAGAAATCCGAAGTTCGACATGTCATCCACTCCTGTCTGTATGTATTCGCTGCCGCTTGGCAGTATCTAAAGCTCAAAGAACTGTAATATTTTGATTTGTCGGTCTGTTCCTTGAACTGAACAAATTGCCGTTGCAGTTCAGTGGGTGGCAGATAAATTCCAATGTTTTGCATCTCTTGTGCATTGATATTGGCTTGGCCGATTGCAGCTTTACACATTCCAAGTAGCATCTGCTTTGAGAAATCCGTATTTAGGAATGCAGAGAGGAACTCGGGCAATACACGCTCTGTGACTCTGACACGAATAACAAAGCCCGCAAGTACCATCATTTCATCTCGGTTATAGACACACGTCTTTCCGACTAGCTCTTTACTGTTTGTGCGGTTGAAAAGCACATCTCCACGCCGTACAGTACACTTATCCAATTCGTTATCGGGTATGTCAATACGTTTGGTGTCTGTTAAATCCAATTCTCCACCATAGGTAATATTGTTCATTCGGAGATATGGATATTTGCCTCCATCCACAGCGGGACGGCTGGATCCGTAACGTACATCCGCAACAATATCCCTTATGGTGGCCGTTTCCCATCCCTTAGGATTTGAAGGATATACTCCAAACAATTCGATAAATCGGGACTTGACGGCCTCATCAAAAGACAGAATCTGTTGCTTTTTCCCATTGATCATTGCGTCAATCAGGCGCATTTGATGGGTGATTTGTTCCTGAAGCGAAGGGGCAGGCATATTGATGTTAATGTTCAGGATATAATCCTTGGATATGTGTTGCAACCCGGCACCTTTAAACCCATCTTGCAGAAGATGCATATTGCTCCTGAGGTAGTAATATATCAACTCTAATGGCGCGCCCAGGCGTCCGTACATCACTAAGCAGTCTGTCGATGTTGAAAAGGGTTCATTACAGTAATGAACGCTTGCCATTCCGCCAGTTCCAAAAATAAGTGCGGGCTGTGTGTAAGTGGCGGAATGATAAAACTTTGATTGTATCTGACTGGATGTGTAGAAGTTATAGGCACCTTTTAATTGACCGTCGCCTGCTTTGATTTTAGATTTTGGCTGCGGGCATAGGAAATCCCTTAGTGTCTGTTTCACGCTGCCACCTCCATCTTACCGTAAAGTTTTGATTTGTCGGTCTGTTCGACGAAGGCTGCAAACTGCTCCTGCAGCTCCATTGATGGCACGGGAATGCGAATGCTTTCGACTATTCCCTTGGAGATTTCCTTAAATGTCGCGCCCCTGCCAAGCGAATTTAAGTATTCGACGTTCAACAGAAGAACGGTATACAAATATCGCGGTGTTATGCCTTCCTTGCAAATGATGTTTTTAAAGCCCTGATTGCAATAGAACGTATTTCCCGCAATAGCCACTTTACCAATCGGTGCACGGGAAGATAAAATTACCGTTCCGACAGGCATTTCTTGTAATGAGCAGCTTTCCACACCTGCTTTTGTTAGCTTCCTTACCGAATCGTAAATGTATCCACTATCGGCATCTAATTCTGCGGGTGTGATCCAGCGGTACGAGCCACCCCAGTATTCGTCATGATCTGTTTTCGGGGTAGCGCCACCGACAACCGTCCCAACTTCCTTTATGGGAGCCCATGATTCCTGCGGGTGTGTCAAATCATAATCACCGAACAGTTCGATAAATCGGGATTTCACCAGTTCGCTCAATTGAACCAACTGTTCCTGTCTCTTTTCGATTAGCTCAGATATCCGATTTAATCTATCAACAATTTCCTGCTGTCTATTTTCATCATAGACAGGAATTTCGTATGTCATCCAACGTTTTAGATCAATTGTTTTGCCCTGCCGACTACCACGTTTTACGAATCTGGAAAACATATCTTGATTCCGGCATTCCAAACAGTATCGGAGATATTCCGCATTAACCCCGGCAATCTTATATGTGTGGTAAGCCGGTGAAACAGAATAGGTTATATCATCCGTTAAAACGCCAATATCGATCTGGACAGACCCCATTCCCACGGTCAGCGTGTTTTTATGAATTAGCTTATTCTTTGAGTAGTCTTTTGCAAGCTCCTTTGAGTAGATACTTTCTCTCGTGCGAATGCCATATCGGCCTACTGCTACTGGCCTGTATGCGTTTACGCCATTCTTTTCGCTATACTCAGTAAGGAATGTGCTCAACGGGTAAAACTGTTTCATGCCGCCACCTCCATCTCATCGAAAAGTTTTGATTTGTCGGTCTGTTCGACGAAGGCCGCAAACTGCTCCTGCAGCTCCATTGGAGGCAAGTATATAACTGTTGCATTCATTTTTGATAACAGCAAATTCGGTTGCGCCGATGCGCTTTCAACCATATACATGGACGGGTTTGCCATGTAGCAATACCGCAAAAATTTTGCACTGATCACATCGGTTTTCACCTTGATTAAAGCAACGCTTTTTTGCAGTAACGTTCTCTCGGTGAGGTGGCTGGAAGCGATCGCGGATTTGCCTATGGTTGCTCCAGTGTTAACAATGACCATATCGCCCTGCTCAATGTTGCAGCGCCGATAATCCTTTGCGAAATCTGCGAATGTGATCTGCGGTGCAGTGTCATAATGGATTACTCCATCGTAGATTTCACGCGCACCTACGTAGTAATAACCCGAATCTGTCTCCTGTTCACACCCGCCGTGCTTTCCATCTGTGATCTTATGACAAACCTCTTTCAGTGTTGCTGTCGGAAAGTGATATGGGTTATCTTTTACAGTGCCAAACAGTTCGATAAATCGGGATTGGCAATCAGCCAATGTATTTTCTATGGGAAATCTTTACATTGTTCTGATTTACCATTGCGTACTGCATTGTGGTGTCAATTTTGGCGTGACCAAGGAGCCGCTGCACCTGTTCTATCGGCATTCCTTTGTCGATGGCGCGTGTCGCCAACGTTCTTCGGAACTTATGTGGATGCACCTTTGTGATACCGAGCCTACGTCCCAGCTTTCGCAATCGCACCTCCACGCCACTGATCTCCAGCCTGTTGTATGGACTGAGTAGAGATACGAATAGTGCGGGGTTATCATCATTCCTGCTTTCCAGATAGTTTTTAAGATGGATTTTGGTGCGGGCATCAAAGTATACTGGACGTTCTTTGCTACCTTTTCCGAATACAACGCACTCTCTGTTCTCAAAGTCAATGTCATCACGGTTCAGCCTTACCAGTTCTCCAACACGCATACCTGTAGAGGCAAGCAGGTCTATCATCGCCAGATCACGCAAACAACCACACTGATCGCGCATGGTTTCCAGCGCTTCATCCGTGTATGTTTCCTTAACGGTCTTGTTTGAACGGATTTTATGGATCCGGCGCACAGGGCTTTTTAATATGTAGTTTTCGTCCTCCAGCCACGTGAAAAAGCTGGACATGATCCTTCGGATGTTATCTATGTTGCCTTTGCTGCACTGTGTTTGTTGCTGGTAATCAGAAAGATACCCTCGCAAATCATCCGTCTGCATGTGTGTAACATGGGAATCAACTGCAGCAAACAGCCTCCGGATTGAGGTTTCATAATACCGCAGCGTTTTTTCGCTGCAACCCTCAACCCGCTTTGCTGACAAGAACATCTCCAACAATTCAGAATTGGTTTCCTTGTCTGGCTGCTGAGCACCGTCCTCATTAGCGGTGATTTGGACGTTCCAGAGAGCATGCTGCAGAACATGCTGCAGCTGCTCCATCTGGGCGTTATCCAAATAGGGGATCATTTGTCGTGTGATTTCGGAAATAAGCTGGTTTTTCATGCTAGTACACCTCTAATTTTATGTTGTGTACCAACATCCTGCACCGGCTCAATTAGCCAAAATACTGTTGCATCAGAGATTTTTTCAGAATCTCCAGTTCCTGCAGCCCTTTCTGCACTGCCAATTTTGATTTGTCGGTCTGTTCGACGAAGGTTGCAAACTGCTCCTGCAGTGTGATCGGTGGGAAAGGGAACGCTATTTCTGACAGTTGGCTTTTGCTAAGTATCCCCTTCAATGCCATATTGATAGTGCGGTGTATCATAGGCTTTGATAGCTGCATAAGCCAATACAGATACAGCACCTCATCCTGCTCCGGGACAATGGCATTTATTTGCTGATTAAATGCCACACGGCGGTCGGTAACCGCAACATTGCCGATGCAGTTAATACTGCCAGCGATACATGTCATTAGAATACTACCCGCTTCAACAAAACGGCATTTGTCAAAACCGGCTTCAGATAAGCATTCCTGCGCTTTGGTAATGAATGTGAAAGGAGTGTTGATATTGTCCGATTTAATCCACTCAATGTACTCACCGTAATTTTCAGGCTCTGAACGGGATGGCGTATTTCCTGTGATTATTCCGCATCGCTTTCCAAGTGGCACTACATCCCAATCTTTTGGATTACTTACAGGGTCTCCGAACAGTTCGATAAATCGGGATTTTACTAGCTGATCAAAAGACACGAGCTGCTCCCTGCGGTTTGCCATCATCTGCTCTATACAATCCAAATTTGCAGCTAACTTCCGCTGTTCTGGCAAATCGGGTACCTGTATTACAATTTTTCGGAGTCCTGCGTTAGTGATGGCTTTTTGCGTTGCGCCAGAACTGTTCTGATCTTTTTGAGTAAGGAACTGGTCACTTGCCAACAGGTGATATAGTAGCGCTGCATCCATTAAGGACTCGTTAGCTCGTACTGCACAAAACCCTGTAGAATATAGATGTTCAGACAGCGGCCTGTCGATACGTAGGGTCTTTTTTGTTCCGCACATTTTAGCGAAGAGGATATCACCTTCGGCTACCGAAAGATTAGCCCTTGAGGGGCGGTTGTCATAAGTTACTCGTTCTGTCTGTGCATAGTCTACATGATCGCAATCAACAGCGCCTGTACTCACATAGGTTTTTTCACCCTCAAAGCGCAAAGGCGTTCCGCCAACAAGCGTCATGCAATCAAGAATGTTCCGCTTAATCATAACATTGACCTCAATTCTGCCAACCCAGAAACAATCTCCTGCTCTATCTTTTCGATCTTCGACAGAATTTCATCTGTGGAAGGGTACTCTTCAGCAACATACTCCATCTTTTTATACTTATTAATAGAGAGGTCGTATCCGTTGTCAACGATTTCTTGCTTCGGAACAAAGAAGCTCTGCTCGGTGCGCTCGCGTGTTGCTTCCTGCTCCAGATGGTGGAACCTCTGAATGATATCGGGGATATCGTTATCTGCAATTTCAGAACGTTTATCGTCGAGGCTGAAGCCATCGGCCTTCATGTCATAGAACCATACTTTGTCGGTACCGCCCGCGCCGGTCTTTGTGAATACCAGCACAGCAGTGGAAACACCTGCGTATGGCTTGAATACGCCAGAAGGCATTGAGATCACGGCACGGAGCTGGTGGTTCTCGACGAGCTCTTTGCGAATGGATTTATGTGCTGAGGACGATCCGAACAATACACCATCCGGAACAATGCAGGCGCACTGGCCGCCCTTTTTCAGCATACGCAGGAACAGGGCAAGGAACAGCAGCTCCGTTTTCTTCGTGTTCGTTACCGCTTTCAGATTATCGTGGATGCTCTCTGCGTCGATCGTTCCCTTGAACGGGGGATTCGCCAAGCACATCGTAAAGCGATCGGAAATCTGATTTTGTTTCGACACGCTATCCTTATAATCAATCTCCGGATTGCTGATAGAGTGCAGCATGAGGTTCATCGCAGAAATACGGAGCATGGTGTAGTCCGTGTCAAATCCCGTAAATGCGGGGCCTGCAAAATGCTGCCACTGCTCGGAGGCCATGGTATCCTCATAGGTGCGACGGATGTACTCCGACGCAGAAACCAAGAAACCTGCTGTTCCGCATGCCGGATCGCAAATAGTATCATCTGGTGTCGGCTGCAGCAACTCGACCATCATCTCTCGAATATGCTTCGGGGTACGGAACTGTCCGTTCTGGCCTGCTGTAGCCAGCTTGCCGAGCATGTACTCATACAGGTCGCCCTGCATATCCAACTCTGCAATATCGTGCTCGTACAGATCATCCAGCCCCGTGATTATTTTCTGAAGCAGCTGCGGGGTGGGGATGATGAACATCGCATTGCTCATATACCGTGCAAAAGCGGTCGTGCTTTCGTCTGCCTTGCCGGGTTCGTCTTCGATCTCTACGAGCTCCCCCTTTTCATTAAAATCGGGGAGGCGACCATACTTCATGCTTTTAATCGCAGGAAATACCCGCTGGGAGATCACGTCGAAAATCTGGCGCGGATCGTCGTTTTTGAATTTGCTCCAACGCATTGATTGCCCGACGGGAGATTGTGGGAAAATCTTTGCCATCTTTTCGCCGGTCATCGTTTCAAATTCCTCGGTCTCCAGTTCCTTTTCGTCGAGGGAACGGATGAACATGAGGTATGTAAGCTGCTCGATAACGGTCAGCGGATTTGCGATGCCGCCAGCCCAAATATCTGTCCAGATCTTATCGACCTTATTTTTAATTGCTCCTGTAATCATTCCGCGTTTCCTCCGACAATATTGTTAATGTGTTCTCTGTAGTGATCGATTACGTTGGGTGGGGAGATGACCTGCATTCTGTTTCCGAACTGTGCCAGCCATCCGAAAAAGGGAGGGCTAATCTGCACATGTACCGTTGCCGCGCAGGTGGTCTCGTTCACTGACATCATTGGTGTGTCTTCGCCAAATTTATCAAACACGGGGCCGATAAGCTGCTTGTTGAACTGTATCACAACGTCCTCCAGCTCGCCGCTGAACATTTTGAAAACCTGCTCCGTATATTCTGCCACACCATCAATCCGGGCTACCGCTTCATTCGACATTACCGATTCTTCTACAACGGTTAGATGATCTATGCGATCAATGCGATAGTTGGCGGTGCTGTCCGGATGCTTGCTGCTGTATGCCATCAGATAGTAGTTGTCCTCATTGAAAATAAGCGCGACCGGCTCCACGTAATAGCGTTTCTTGCTGCCATCGCTGGTGGTCACATATACGCGCTCCGCCTTTTCATTCAAATGGAAGTAATTGAATTCGATCTTCTTCTTTCGAATGATGGCATCCTCAATGCCATCCACCGTGTAGAGGATGGCCTCGTTGGTGTGCTTCCGGGTATTGAAGCATACCATGTTTTCCTTTAGTAGTTCGGCTTGGTGTGATCCGCCGAGAGCGGCAACCTTTTCTACCAGCTCGACCGTTTTTTTCTCTGTGATAAAACTGGCCGCTTGTACCGCATCAATCAGTATTTTTATCTCCGGCACGGTGAGCTCATGCTCCGGAACATAGTAGAACTTTTCCTTATCCTTCAGGTAGCTCATGATCTCGAAGCCATTTTCCTGCATGGCCTCAATATCCAAGCTCAGTGTCCTGACATTACTGGAAATGCCCATCTCATTCAGCCGTCTGCAGAGCTCGACGCGGGAGATGGGATGTGTTTCATCCGTCTCTTTACGCAGCAGCTCATAAAGCTTCAACAGCTTAATCTTTTGCATATTGGCAGCCATGCTGTGCCTCCTCTTTGAAATGGGTATAATAATACTGATTAAGTATAACACAAAACTTCCGATTTTTCAATGCCTCCGCGTAATTATATCATTACCTGAACTGGATTTTTCGCAAACATCCGGTTCAAGTCCCATACCCTAAACACATTTAGTGGTTGCTTGCAAAGCAAAGAAATTCTATGTGTACACCGGCGTTTTCGGACTGTTTCTGCCGCTGAAAGCAAAAAATCGGGCTTCGGAGCAGCCGATCGACCGCTCCAAAGCCCATTTTTCTATGATTCGCCTTGTATTTTGCCCAGAAATCAAGAAAAAACCTCTCTTGTCTTGGTAGACAAAAGAGGTTTCTTTTATG
>CDYU01039270.1_pt1 | contig 11896 bp, 11 predicted proteins | sample 480701 | NCBI WGS metagenome assembly CDYU01 (sample SAMEA3182105, study PRJEB8094) | gut metagenome | biome: human; feature: gut; material: Stool; isolation source: human stools | place: Canada | collected 2013-02-26 | reverse complement strand
GCCTTGACCGACTCCACAAGCCCCTGCATCTCCGCATCGTCCCGGACACCAAAGGGATGATTTTTGAACGGATGCAGGTCAGACAGATTGAGATAGACGATCTCCTCTTTTTCGGCACGGGTGGCGTCACGGGGCGCAGACGGCTCCGGCGTAATCTCCGCGCCAGTGGGAGCGCCGCCCTTATCCACGGCAGGATTCTCCGGGGCGGGCTTGCTTTGGGACTTTTTGTCCCGAGGTTTGGGCGACTTGGCCTTATCGGGAGCGGTCTTGCCATCCTTGGATGGGCGACCTCTGCCGGGCTTGGCGGCCTTATCCTTTTCCGTGGGCGATTTCTGCTTGACCGCCTTTTTCTCCTCCTTGGCCGCCTCATCACGGGCGGCGGCAAAATTCACCACCTTGCCGGAATGTGCCGGGGCGGGGGTATCCTTGCCGGGATCAGGCGGCTGCGCCTGCTCCTTTTCAGCCTTGGGGACTTCGGGAGCGGCAGGCTCATCCACCTCGGCGTGGGTAACAGCGTCAGCGGGATCGGGTACAGCCTCGCCCATTTCAAAGAGTGCCGCCTGCCCCTCGTGTTCCAGCATGACCGTCTCCGCGTCAGTCAGCACAGGATCAAGAGTAGGCGGCTCCGGCACGGCGGCAACTTCTACCGTGGGAGCGGGTGCCTCAGTAGGTGAGGCTACATCGGGAATATTTTTCTTATCATCTGCCATTTGCAAACCTCCTTTTTGTGGCATGAAAAAAGCCAGTCCGCAGACTGGCAGCAGATAGAGAGACGCCTCCTTTCTGATTGCAGTATATAATAGCGCTACTCGTAGTCCTTTTTGAGCAGCGCAAATTAAAAACTACTATCATTTTAAATAAAATATGTTATAATAATCTTGTAATTTCTGATTTCTCTTGATTGCGATGGGGTTATAAAATATGGCTGATCAAATGGGTATTTCATTTTACGATACTGTAAGAATTAATGATGTCTTTAGCAAGCAAGGATGGCCTATCGATGAAGTAAATAAGAGCAGTCTCTATCACCGTTTTCTTCAAACATATGTACAACTCGACAGCACAGAAAGAGAACTTTTTATCAAATTAAGTGCTATGTATAGATGGGTATCTTTTTCTGAATATCAACAATTAATCGTTCCGCTCATGGAGCAGGCTGTTCAAAAGTATTATGGGAAGAAAACACAAGATGTATGGATTTATCCTATAAAAAAGGCTGAACATTTGGGGACGATAAAAAGTTCAGACCTTGTTGCATACCTAGCTTTCAAGCCCCAGTTAAACAGTCCTTTTGTCGAGGACGCCAAAATGCCTGTTTAACTGAACCAACTTCTTTGGATTTGGATAAAGAAGTTGGTTTCAACCATCACATTTTTAATACGTTTACACATATTAAAAATGCGATGGATTGACGGATAATCTTTTGTAACAGGACACTATGTCTATTTTGTGGTGATGAAATGAATTATACCTCATATGAAAAAGCATTTATCGTAGAAGCAAAAAAGCAGAACAAAAGCGACGAGTACATTCAAAAATGCTTGACTTATGCAAAAAATTTAACCGATAAACGCTTGCCAGTAATTTATGACGAACAGCATTTTAGTCTTCTCGTTGGAATGAGATTGGACTTTCTTTTGTCAATTTCCAATGGACAGCGCTACTTTTATAGGTACTTCACTATTCCAAAAAGTAATGGCAAATTGCGAAGGATCGCTGAGCCACTTCCGATGCTAAAGGAAGTGCAGTACTATATCCTTCGTAATATTTTGATAAAGGTACCATGTAGCATTTATGCAAAAGCATACAAAGCGGGCGCGTCGCTAAAAGCAAATGCAAAATTTCATCGTAACCAGCCGGTGCTGGTGAAACTTGATATTAAAGATTATTTTCCGAGCCTACACGAAGCAAGAGTATATCAGCTTTTTCACAATTCTTTCGGGTATAGTAAATCACTTAGTATGCTGCTGACTAAGCTGTGTACGCTAAATAAAGGATTGCCACAAGGTGCGCCGACAAGTCCTTATCTGTCAAATCTTTTAACGACTGATATGGATGATGCAATTTATCAATTTTGCGCTTCAAATGGTAAACTGCGGTACACAAGATATGCCGATGACATTTCAATTTCTGGAGAAATGGACCCATCCCATGTCATATCCGAAGTTTCAAAAATTGTTGCCACCAATAATTTGAAAATAAATAAAGATAAAATAACTGTTGTGCGGCAACACGATAGGCAGATTGTTACCGGAGTTGTAGTAAATGAAAAACTACAAGCGCCTAAGGATTATCGTAAATCAATTCGTTTGGAAATGCACTATTGTCAAAAATATGGTATTGATAGCCATTTGCAAAGAAGATTTGAAACCGTTGAGAAAATCGATAATATAAAATACTGTCAGAGTATGCTTGGTAAGATCAACTATTGTTTGCAACTAAATGGAAAAGACGTCGAAATGCAAAAGTATCGAGACTATATGTGTGAACAACTACAAAGTCTCAAGCATTAGTTCAGTTCCCATATTAAAACGCCGCCCGTTGTCCTGTTGGGCGGCGTTGTTCTCGTCATTTTGAATTTTTAGAATAAATACCTCTTGCCGACTGCCAGCAAACTGTTGATATATCTGCGTTTTCTGAAATCCTATAATTACACTCGGACCATCAAAAAGCTCCGCGCAGAAATTTTTCTGCGCGGAGCTTTTCATATTCGGCTCAGCAGACCCGGTCGACCCAGCCGAAGGGATCGGGCCTGGTGCCTCTCTGGATGCCGGTCAGCTCATCGTAGAGCATCTGCGAGAGCGGACCGATCTTGTTGCCGTTGATTTCGTATTTTTCCCCGTTCCAGGCAAGCTCGCCGATCGGGGAGATGACCGCCGCGGTGCCGACGCACCACGCTTCCTCCAGCGTGCCGGCTTTCGCGGCCGCGAAGAGCTCGTCCACGCTGATGAGCCGCTCCTCCACGGGAATACCCTGGCTGCGCAGCAGCTCAATGCAGGATTTGCGCGTGATGCCGGGAAGAATGGAGCCCGTGAGCATGGGCGTTACAACGGTGCCGTTGATCTTGAACATCACGTTCATACCGCCGCCCTCTTCCACATATTTCCGCTCGACGCCGTCAAGCCACAAAACCTGCGCATAGCCTTTTTCGGCGGCTTTATCCGCGGCGCGGTTGGCAGCGGCGTAGTTCCCGCCGCATTTTGCCTCACCGGTGCCGCCGCGGACGGCGCGGACGTCTTCGGTCTCCACCATGATGGGGACGGGCTTCAGCCCATTTTTGAAGTAGTTCCCGGAAGGGGAGAGAATGACGGCAAACGTCGCCGAATAGACGCCGTGCAGAGAGAGTGTCGGATTCGTGGAATACAGGAACGGACGGATATAGAGCGACGTACCCGGCTCGGAGGGAACCCAGCGCTCATCTACGCGCACCAGTTCCCGGATCGCCTGCAGCCCGTCCTCCTCATTGATCCGCGGCAGACCGATACGGTCGCACGAGCGGTTCAGACGCGCCATATTTTCCCAGGGGCGGAAAAGCTGCACGCCGCCGTCCGGACGGCGGTAGGCCTTGAGCCCCTCAAATACCTCAGCGCCGTAGTGCAGTACGCCCGCGGCGGGCGACATGCTGACCGGCCCGAAGGGGACGATGCGCGCATTGTGCCAGCCGTCGGTATCGGAATAGTCCATGAGAAACATATGATCGGTAAAATATTTTCCGAAGCCGAGCTCATCCGTTTCCGGCAGCTTTCCGGGGTTCTCTTTTTTAGTGATTGTAATGTTCATAATGAAGCTCCTCTTTTCAGATATTGCGGATGTCTTTCCAATGCTCCATGTTGGCGCGGATGCCGTCGCAGCAGGCGTGGAACTGCGCCTGCTCTTCTGCCGTGAGCGGCAGCTCGACAATCTGCTCCATGCCGTTTGCGCCGAGCACGCAGGGGACTCCGGCAAACAGCCCGGATTCGCCGTATTCTCCGCAAAGCTCCGCGCTGGCAGGCATAATGGCCTTTTCGTCGTGCAGAACGATGTGCGCCATGCGCGCGGCGGTCGTCGCAATGCCGTATTCGGTGCAGTATTTTCCGGAGAATGTGACCCATCCGCCGCCGATGGATTCTTTTTGCAGCGACTCGCGGTCAAACCGGAACCGTTCGTCCGTTTTTGCCCAGACATCCAGCGGCATACCGCGGAAGCTGACGCAAGACCATGGGGCAAATTGCTTATTTCCGTGTTCGCCGAGCATGTAGCACGTGATCGACTTGTGGTCGATGCCGGTCTGCCGGGCCAGCGCGCTGAGAAGCCGCGCGGTGTCCAGCCCGGTGCCGGTGCCGAATACGCGCCCTTTGGGAAGCCCAAGCCCCAGAGCAAGCTCATGCGTTACGATGTCGCAGGGATTGGTGATGTTGATAACAACGCCGTTAAAGCCGCTTTTTTTAATTTTTTCGGCAAAGCCGCGCACCGCCGGGATCGTAAAGTCCATCTCTGTGGTACGGTCGTGCGATTCGCGGAGAAGCTCGATCTTTCCAACACAGTTGACGATCACGTCGCATTCGCCGAGATCGGAAAACTCCCCGGCCTGAAAGCTGACGCGGTGCGGGAGATACGCTGCGGCATCGCGCAGATCCTGTATTTCGCTTGCGAGCTTCTGTGCGTTTTGTCGATCAATATCAGTTCGTCTGCAATACCCTGTACGGCGAGCGCGTAAGCGACATGCGCGCCTACGTGTCCCAAACCGATCACTCCGAGGATCCTCTTTTTTGCCATGGCCAAACCCATCCTTTCGCAGCAGAATAAAAAAGAGCGCGGTCCCGCCGAAAGGGGCGGAACCGCGAAACTCCGGCCCCCGCAAAGGGAGAAGCGCCGGGCAGTATGCCGGGCTTCGTTCCGGTAAAAAATTATGGAGAGATTCTACAGCGCGTCGGTCGGATTTTCAAGAGCAGATATACATCAAATTCTTTAACAAGGCAAAGAAATGCTTGTAAAAATCGCTGAAATCCCATCGGCGCAAAAAGCCCCGCTTCCGGCACTGCGCATGCCGGGAGCGGGGCGGAAGATCACGTTTGCGGCGGGCAGACGGAAAAATCGATGAGAACGACGCTGTTGCCGTGCGCTTCAATGATCCGTCGGAGATCGGCAAAGGAAAGAAATACCGTGGCGGTATTATCGTTCGGGTGAACGCCGATCGCTGGCAGCGAGGCAAGCGCGGCATCTGCGGCGAAGATAACGGAGCGGCTCTCATCGTTGAGAATCCCAAGCGGGGAAACACTGCCCTGCGGGAGCTTCAGGTATGTATCGAGCCGTTCGGCGGAGGCAAAGCTGAGCTTTGAGGAGCTAAGCGCTGCCGAGAGCCATTTGAGATCGACCCGCCGCTCATCAGGGACGGTCACGAGATAATGCTGCCGGCCCTTTGCGTCGCGCAGAAAGAGGTTTTTGCAGATGCAGCCATGAGCATCGATCCCGGCACGTTCCATCTCCTCCATTGTGAATACCGCTTCGTGCTCAACGGCTTCGTAAGGAATGCCCTTGTCGTTGAGAAGGGCGTAAACTTCGTTTTTATGGTATCCGGACATAATATATTTCTCCTGCATTTACAATTTAGCGCATTATAGCGCGAAATGATCCGGAAAGCAAGAAAAACGTGCGCCGCTGCTCAGTGTCCCGCGGGATCGCGCTCCAGCCACTCTTTTTCCGAGGTGAGGTCGGCGTGGAGAAAGGCAACGAAAACGATGGCGTAGGGGAGCGCTGCGACCCAGATCGCCCGGCGGCCAAGGAAAATGCACGCTACTGCGCCGAGGATCGTTCCGGCGAGGAAGAAGAGGACCATGGAAAAATGCCGCTTGAGAACGCGGCGGTGAGACGTGTCACCGTGGCGGCGGTGCAGCTCCTTGGCAAGACCGATGCCGAGCTGACGGACGTGGTTGGTGGCGAACGTTGTGGCCATCGGCACGCCCTCGGAGTTGCGGAACGTGTTGTATTGCATGGAGGCGATAAAGTTGATGGACACCTGAAAGACCTGCACCGGCGTCGATGCCGGAAGCGCTCCGAGCACGGCGACGAATACGATCTCGACCGCGACGAGGATCGTTTCCCAGCGGATATGGAAGCGGTGCTTCACATCGTCAGGGATGAGCTCGGAAATGAACGCGCCGAGCGCATAGGCGGAGATCGGGATAACATAGTACAGGGCGCTTGTCCAGCTCCGCGTGCCGAGCGCGATGCCGAGAAGGACAATGTTGCCGGTTTGCGCGTTGCAGAAAATGCCGCCGCAGAGCATATAGGTATACGAGCCGAGGATACCGGCGGCGAATATGAGCGTGTCGTACACCCACGTCCGCTCGCAGGTAAGATAAAAGGTTTTCTTTTCCATAAGTCTCTCTTACTCCGTCCAATATGTGCACAGTTTGTCGAAAGGCGCAAATTGCGGCTATTATACCATGGAAACACCGGAACGGGAAGTGCCTTTTCGGTAAGGAAAGTCCCCGGCCGAAGCCGGGGACGGAATCGTTTGTATGGTGAATGGTCAGACTGTGCCGGTGATGACGAGTGTGGCCGTGCCGGGCGTGACGGTGAACGTCCCGTCTGTGTTCTGCGTGAACGTGGCCGCCGGAACGGTGATCTGTCCGGCCAGCGTTGTGAAAACGCCGGTCGCGGCGTTGTAGGTGTAGTTTGTGCCCTCCGTCCATGCCGTGCCGTTGTAGGTGACGGCGATGTTGCGGAGAATGGGGGCGAACGTGTCGGTGACGACAACATTGCCCGTCGCCGTCGCTTCGGTATTGCCGGTGTTGGAAATGACAAACGTGTAGGTGATCTGGCCGTTTTCCGTAACGGTCGTCGGCGAGAGCGCTTTGCTGATGGTGAGATCGGCGCTGGTCGCGGTCTCCACCGTCGCCTGCGCGGTGATCGGGTTTGTGAGACCGCCGCCGGTGATCGTCGCGGTGTTCGTGATCGAGCTGCCCGTTGCGAGCGGTGCGACGGGCGTCGCGGTCGTCTCATAGATGAGTACGGCGCTGCCGCCCGCGGGGATCGTGAGTCCGGTCACGGTGAGCGGCGGTCCGGCGGTGACGGTCGGCGCTGTCTGCAAAACGCCGTTAATATAATAGCGCACCGTTCCGGTGTTGTAGGCGAGCGGGTAGACGGTGTTTGCGCCGACGGTATAGCCGCCGAGATTATCGGTGACGGTATAGTCCGTGACGGCCGCTGTGCCGGTGTTCACGAGCGAGAGAGCGTAGGTGATGCGGTCTCCCGCCGAATAGTTTGCCGAAACCGCCGTCTTGACGGCGGTGAGAGCTTCGAGGATCTCGCCGGTGACAATGTTCGAGTTTGTTGTGCCGCCGTTATAGGAAAGCGTGGCGAAGTTGGTAAAGCTTGCCATAGTTCACACTCCAAGATCAAGATGTTGAGGCGCACCCCTTACAGCATACGTGGAACCGTGCGGCTCTGCCAATCCGCGGCGGCAGAAAAACACCCCGTCCGCTTTGGGCGGACGGGGTGCGGCAAAACAGGGGAAATCAGAGAACGTGCACACTCTCCGGATCAAAGACCAGACGGCAGCGCTCGCCGACTTTGTAAATGCGCTTGTTCTTGGGGTTGGGGTCGGTCAGCTTCACGAGCGTATCGCCGACCTTGACATGGTAGTTCTGGTAGCTGCCCATGAAGCAGGAGAGAACGACCTCGCACGGAAGCCCGCCCTCTTCGGCCAGAGACGCGGCCTCGGGACGGAGAACGATCGTATAATCCCTGCCGACCTCCATGCCGGGCACGGGAGCGGCGTGACAGATATCGCCCGAAACGTTGAGCTGCGCCCGGTTGTCCGAGAGCGCTTCCAGCCTGCCCTTGAGGAAATTCGCCTCGCCGATGAAGTCGGCGACGAACTCGTTGACGGGGTGGTAATAGATCTCCTGCGGGGAGCCGATCTGTTCCACAACACCGGAGCGCATGATGATGATGCGGTCGGAGAGCGCCATAGCCTCGCTCTGGTCGTGCGTAACGTAAATGGCGGTGATGCCGACCTCCTGCTGGATGCGGCGGATCTCCGTGCGCATCGTGACGCGCAGCTTGGCGTCCAGGTTGGAGAGCGGCTCGTCGAAGAGCAGAACGCTCGGTTCGATGACGAGCGCGCGGGCGAGCGCCACACGCTGCTGCTGACCGCCGGAGAGCTGGTTGGTCATGCGGCCCTCCATACCGGTGAGCTCCACAAGATCAAGGATCTTCATCACGCGCTCGCGGATCTCTTCCTTCGGCACGTGGCGCAGCTTGAGACCGTAGGCAACGTTATCAAACACGTTGTAGTGGGGGAGAAGGGCGTAGCTCTGAAACACCATGGCGGTGTCCCGCTTGTTCGGGGTGAGGGCGTTGATGGCCTCATCGCCGAGATAGATCTCGCCCTCGTCCGGGCTTTCAAAGCCGGCGATCATGCGCAGCGTCGTCGTTTTGCCGCAGCCGGAGGGGCCGAGGAGCGTGACGAATTCGCCCGGCTCGATGACGAGGGAGTTATCCTTGACGGCGTAAAAATCCTTGCCGGTCTTGGGGTCCTGATAGATCTTGGAGATATGTTCGAGACGCACGCCTTTTTTCACTTTTTCCATGGCTTACTTTCCCTCCTTGATTTTTCTGCTGGTGCCGAAGTGCTTTGTTACCAGATTCATCAGCAGTACGCTGCCGTAGGTGATGACAATGAGGATGGTTGCAAAGGCGCAGGCAAGGCTGTAGGAGCCTTTTTCGGCAAACTCGTTGATCTGCACGGTGATGAGCAGGAACTGCGGCGTCACCAGCAGGATGATGGCGGAAATGGCGGTGATGCTACGGACGAACGCGGTGACAAGACCGCTGAGGAACGAATCCTTGATGAGCGGCAGCGTTACGGTCATAAACACCCGGAAGCTGTCCGCGCCCATGTCGTAGGCGGATTCCTCGATGGACTTGTCGATCTGACGCAGCGCGGAGATACCGCTTCGCGTGCCGGTCGGAAGAGAACGGACGACAAAGACGATGATGAGGATGAGCCCCGTGCCGTAAAGCCCCTGCATGAAGCCGGTGTGGAACAGACCACCGGAGAAGCCGCGGATATAGCCGACGCCGAGAACGGTGCCCGGCACCGCCATGGCGAGCATGGAGACCGCCTCGATAAAGCCCTTGGATTTGAACTTCCGCTTGACGACGAGATACGATATGATCATGCTCAAAAGCGCCGTGATGGGCGCGGAGATCAAGCTGAGAACAAACGAGTCGCGGAACGCCTGGAAGCCGTGGTAGCGCGTAAACACGAGCTTGAACCACTTGCCCGTGAGCGGGAAGAACTTGTAGCCCCACGTCGGGAAGCAGGCACCGATCGGGACGCAAATGTACATCATGATAACAAAGAGCGCCACGAGCGAGCAGAGCACCGTGAGCGGAACTCGGACGCTGCGGTCGGTGATGAGCATACGGCCGCGGGATGCCTTGCCGGTGAGCGTGGCGGCAGTCTTGCGCTCAAGATAGTACTTCTGCACGGCGAACATCGCGAGCGTGATGCAGAGGAGCACCACCGCCATCGCCGCGGCGCCGGCCTTATCGTAAGCGCCGGTGATCTGGAGATAGATGGTCGTTGCGAGTGTATCGTAGGAGCCGCCGATGATCATGGGGTTGGCAAAGTCGGCGATGGACTCGATGAACGTCACTAGAAACGCATTGCCGAGACCCGGCAGCAGTAACGGGAACGTCACGCTCGTGAACACCTTCCAGCGTGAAGCGCCCATGTCGCGGGCGGCTTCTTCGAGCGAGGGGTCAATGTTTTTCAAGAGTCCCTTGAGCATCATGTAACACACCGGGAAGAACGTCAGCGTCTGCACGATGGCGATGCCCCAGAAGCCGTACACGCTGTTATCGTAGATCTTCAGCAGAAAGCGGGTGATGATGCCGGCCTTGCCGAAGAGCATGATCATCGAAAGGCTGAGCACGAACGGCGGCGAGACGACCGGCAGCATGGATACGACCTTGAAAAGTCCACCGGTGAATTTGCCCATGCGGACGTACACTTCCACATACGCAAACAGCAGACCGACCAGCGTGGACAGAATTCCGACGAGGAAGCCGACTTTCAGCGTGTTTGTGATGGCATGGGTAAAGGTGGGCATCTGGAAAATGCGCTTGAACACATTGAAGCTGAACCCGCCGTCGCCCACAAAGCTGTCCACCAGCAGTATGGCGAGCGGATAGAGAATGAAAAGCGTGAGGAATGTGATCAGCACGACGATGGTCGTGACCAGAATGGGGTCACCCATCAGTTTCTTCCGGTCCAGCGCCGCGCTCTGTGTTCTTGCCATAGGCGGAATCCCTCCTGACTCTTTCGGTTTCTTTAAAAACAGACCCGCTGCCATTATGAACCGGCGCGCATCCGGCGTGCGGATTCATAATGACAGTCGATCCATCGGACGGTTTACGAACAAGGCGGCGGCAGAAGCCGCCGCCTTGGCATTAGAGATAATTACTCCGTCTTGAAACGGTCCGCGCCGGTGTCAGCGCCGCTCTTGCTCAGGGCAACCATGACTTCCTCGACGTAAGTACCGGTGTTGTTCTTGGCATCCTCAAAGTCATATTCCATGACGTTGTCGGGATCCAGACCGAACTCCGCAGCCTGCGACGGCTGGGTGGCGTTGTCGATGACCAGGAACTGGTAAGAGCCGTTCTGGGCAGCGAGCTCAACGCACTCGGGAGACAGAGCGTACTCGATCCACAGCTTCGCAGCGTTGGGGTGCTTCGCGCCCTTGAACATGGCGGTCGCGCCGACCTCGAAGGAGGTGCCGCTGGACGGGATCACAAGGGCGATATTGCCGTACTGGTTATCGACGATCTGGGTGATGCCGTCATGCAGGAAGCCGATGCCGATGACGCACTCACCGATGCCGACGTTCTTGGACGGGCCGGAGCCGGACTTCGTATAAACCTGGATGTTCTTGTCGAGGTCTACGAGGTACTGGATGCCTTCGTCATGGCCGTACTTCTGGATCATCGTGTTGACGACCAGCTTGGCGGTGCCGGCGGTGTTGTAGTTGGAGAGCCAGATCAGGTCTTTGTATTCGGGCTTGAGCAGGTCGGCCCAGTCCGCCGGAGCCTCGAGACCGAGACGCTCGAGCTCGTCGGTGTTGACCATGAAGCCGAGAATGCCCTTGTAAATGCCGTACCACTTGCCCTCAGCGTCCTTGTACATGTCGCTGATGAGGTGGGAGGCGTTCTGAGCGGCGTAGGGCTCAAGCAGGTCTTCCTTGGCGAGAACGTTGTAGGGATCGGTCGTGCCGCCGAACCAGACGTCGGCGGAGGGATTGCCGTTCTCTTCTTCGATCTTCGCCTGCACCTCACCGGTGGACAGACGCTGGTAGTTGACCTTGATGCCGTACAGTTCCTGGAAATGCTGGCAGGCGGCGGCGAGGTACTCTTCCTCGCAGGAGCCGTAGACGGTCAGCTCGCCCTCGGCCTTCGCCGCGGCGATGAGATCTTCCATGGGATCAGCTTCGGCTGCGGGCTCTTCGGCCGGGGTCTCGGGTTCCGCAGCGGGGGCTTCGGTGGCGGCGGGAGTTTCGGCCGTGCTGCCGCAGGCAGCAAGAGCGAACACCATGACCAGCGCCAGAAGCAGTGCCAGATACTTTTTCACTTTCAGATCCTCCATTTCGTAATGCTCCGGTAATGTTTGAACACGGTTTGATCTTTGCTGCAGCCTTGTTTAAACTTGCCGGATGAATGATGATAATTATAGTCATCGGGTTTTACTTTGTCAATCCAAACAGAAAAGCAATTTGCGAAAATCACTCATTTAGTCATTTTGTTAAATTTCAGAAAGCGTTTTTGTTGAAAACGTTTCAAATGATTTTGCGAAATAATAATCAGCCGGTCGAAAAAGCCTCGCAGAGTTTGCGCCCGCAGGCGCAAATAG
>CDYU01046327.1_pt1 | contig 11911 bp, 7 predicted proteins | sample 480701 | NCBI WGS metagenome assembly CDYU01 (sample SAMEA3182105, study PRJEB8094) | gut metagenome | biome: human; feature: gut; material: Stool; isolation source: human stools | place: Canada | collected 2013-02-26 | reverse complement strand
GAGCCGCAAACCAATGCACCTGAACCACCATTCACCTTACCGATATTTCCCTTAAAGGTCAGTTTGCCGCTTATGGTAACAGCTCCATTTTCATTTCTGAAAAGTCCGCATTGCATCATGTAATGTTGATTATGGTCATTAGTTAAATTTGTTCCATCTATTCCGTCAGTTGTACGGGCATAATTGTCACTATTACTGCTTGATACCATTTCAGACTGATTAAAGCCATTATTTTCAAAAGTAATAGTTAAATTTGATTTTATATTACAACCATTTGTATCAACTGGATAAAATGAATATCCTGTCAAATCTATTTCTGGATCTGTTGGAAAATCTATATTTGTACTATTAATATATGCTTTTATATTATTTGCCGCAAAAAGCTTTGCACTCCACTCAACAGCCTTAGCTCCGCCTGTGGTGGCTTTACCGTTTTTATATACATCAAGGTTATAATAATATCTTGCCCAAGAATTATTTTTCCACACAGCACCATTATTTGTTGTTTGATTTTGATAGGTATTGCAGTTCTTTCCGTCCATATACAGCAAACGCTCTCCGTCCGCTGTAACAGCAGGAATTGAAATTATGGCTTGACGATTAGACATAAAACTAGCTGAAGAAGAATAATAAATACTACAACGAGCTATCTCATCAAAATACGAATAGCTTGGGCTTATATTTATCGTAGTATTTTGTAAGATCTTATATCCATTAGGTTCAGTAAGTTCAAAATAAGTTGCATCTCGTGAGCTTCTGTAATTATTGACATTTTCACCTTTAAAATAGTCAAAGCCATAAGAGTCATAATCTCTACCAAAAAGAGTTGAGGCAAGCATACCGAAATTTTTACAGTTTTTTGCTGTCACTGTCACACTGTCAAAGCTAACCTCTTTTATGCTCCAATAACCTGTTGTGGAAAGTACAAGACCGCCCAGTTCTGTGCCATTGTTCACTGTTAAGCTTGAATTGTTTACATTCAAACTATTCAAATCAATTTCTACTCTATACCAGTTATGCCCTAAAAATCCACCGCTATTTGATTTACCACTAGAATTTATTGTTAAAGCATTAATATTAACATTGGTGATAGATATCTTATTAGGTACAACAGAAGCTGAATTATCCTTAGCACCGACCTCTGCAATAAGTCCACCAACTCTGGAGTTACTTCCTGTGTGTTTGTCAGTTATATTTCCGTCAACAGTGACATTATTAAACTTAATACCAGTTGTAGGTTTTGATGTAACAGCTCCTACCATTCCGATAACTCCGCCAAGACAAGTACAATCTACCTTTGTTGTGCTATTATTGTATGTAAGATTTGCTGTTACAGCAGAATTAGTGAACGAAACTTCACTTGTGGCGTCAGCAACATATCCAACCAGACCTCCGACAAAATTAGTATACGCACCACTTGGAGATGCGGTCACATCAGCGGTCACTTTGTCAATAGTCAAAGTTCCGCTGTTGTATGCAGACACAGAACCAATATAACAAGCATCACCGCCAGAAACATTGTCACCAACAATATTAAAGTTTGAAACAAGCTTTAAATTACTTATTTTTGCACTGCTTGTCTTTGCAAAAAGTCCGTTGTGAGTATGGAAAACTATCTTAGCGTCTTTGCCTATGCTCATAGTAATTGTATGACTATTGCCATTCAGAGTGCCTGTGAATGTATCCTCACCATTATCACGCATAAAGCCGGTTAGACCTGTGTCGCTTATATCAACATCTGCACTAAGGCTGATATTTGCCGCAAGCATATCTGCCCTGCTAGCACCGCTATACTTAACAAAATCATTGCTATCATGCTGCATTATCAAAGCCGCACGGGCAAAATCTGCCCTATTGCTTATGGTAATATTATTATTAGAAAATCCATTTATTGTAACAGTATGCCCCGATCCATCAAAAGACAGAACACTGTCAGCACTCTCAAGCAGATCGGAATTGTTAAGGCGAAGCACTCCGCCCCAATCCATATCGTCTATAACTTTTGAAGATGTCCTTGTAAATGACCAGCCTTTTAAGCTATAGATCAAAGCATTGCCTCTATTTCCTACTATCTGACATCCGTTTTTGTTAGGGTCTTTAGGATAAAAGCCTGAAAGGTTTGTTTCACCGCCAAGCCTTACAACGCCATTTTTATTAAATTTGCCAACAATGCCACCTACGCTCTGGTTTGCAGAAACATTATTTGCAGTAATTGTGACTTTGCCGCCAACATCAATAAAAGCCTGATCAGCATAACCCACAAGTCCGCCATAATTATTTTGTGAGGATGTGGGATTATTAATACTTATAGTGGTATTCTTGACGCTTACATAAGCCTTGCTGTTATCACCTATCTTACCAATAAGGCCGCCAAAATCAAGGGCATTGCATGAGCCAGTCACATTTACAGTGATATCACTTAGTGCTAGTTCAGAGCTAAGAGCATTGGCAGAATATCTTCCGACAATACCACCATAAAAGCCTGCCCTGACAGTGACATTGAAGTTTGAAGTAATAGTATCATTAGCGGTGCCTGTGATACTAATTTTTGCACTATCTGCGCTGTTTGTCAGCAGTCCGAAAACAGAGCCAACAGCCGCACTGTCAGCGGTATCTCCTGATGAACAAGCAAGTGCCATTTTCATGCCACTGAATTTTGAAATGTCAAATGTCTTTTCGTTGGCTTTACTGTATGTATAAGAGCCGAAAAGACCGCCCGCAGTTACAGAGCCTGTAACGCTTCCGGTCATGGTAAGGGTGACACCTTCACCGACATTTATTTCTGCATTCTCTGCACTGCCCACAAGTCCGCCTGCGTTGTTTGCGGATATATTTACGCCTGTCAAGGTGTTGCACTTGTCAATATTCAGTGTCGCATCAGTACTCATTTTCCCGACAAATACACCTGCGTTCGATTTACCGGAAATGTCAAGCAAATTACTTGACAAGCTTACAGCAAGACTTGTGTTTTCGCCCATAGTGCCGCAAGCAAGTCCTGCATTATCCCCGCCTGATACTTCCACCTTGACATCATTACTTAGAGTGATATCCAGATCGACCATTGCTCCATTTTTCATATTGCCTATAACAGACGTGAAGGATTTATAATTTGTAGCACCTGAATCATCTACAGGATCAGCTTTTATTTTCCACTTATTAGCTGAATCCACATCACCGTGTATAACATTCTCAGCAAGCAAAGCTGAATTTTTGTCTTCCGGTCTAGCAAAAATAATAGTATCTAAATTTGCACTGTCACTAAGATATTCAAACAGAGCAAAATTAATAGGAAGATTAATAGCTGAACCCTCATTTGCTTTGACTGTTCCCATGAAAGGATATTCTTCATTGCCAAGTCCTTTTTCTATTCCTGTAAAATCAGAAGCCTTAAACTGAGATTGGTTGTTTGAAAACAATACTGTGATTTTCTGATAGTCAGCAGGATCTGCATTAAGAAGCTTTTTAAAATCGTCTGCATTCTGTATGGTATAAACGCCATTTTTGATATCGTTAGTAATGTCAGTATATGTATCTGCCGCCATAGCCGTAATAGCGTTGGTGACAGTTGATACCATTTTAGACACAACACCTGAAATGTCTGCAAGCGGCATACTCGTGACAAGCAATACGGCAGCGGTAACTAAAGAAATAACATTCTTGCGATACTTGCTATAAAGCTTGCGGCATATTCTATTAATTTTCTGATTTCTATTAGCTTTCACTTTCAACTGCCTCCGTGCAAAGTTAATATTCTTATCTATACGTTTAGTTCAACAAGGATATATTGCACCTTTGTACCTATCTTTTCGTCAGCGTCATTATACATGGAGCTTAGTGATGATAACTGTGCTGTGCTGTATTTATCACCATTAAGTATATTCTCAATAACTGTTTTATTTTGTTCTTTATCAGCATCACCTGACAAGAACAAGCTTAAATTACCCTTTATATATTCCGCAAAATCCAAACGTTCTTTACTGTCATCATCAAAAAGCACATTTTTCTCTGTCAGATTTTCATCTGTGCTTTTCATTAGTATCTGACCAAGCGTGTTCGGCCATACCCAATATACGTTCACTTCCTGCGGAACGCCTACTTTACAATCTTTAAACGTCCTTGTAAATGTTTCATCATGAAGAAAATCGGAATATGTGTGATTGTTCTCATCATATTTCTCAAAAAACATGATATGTCCATTCATAAATCTAGTTACTTCTTCTTCAGTAACCTTTTCATAAGAAACAGCGTCTTCGTTTTTATTCTCTGCATACCCCGTGATACTCAACTTGAACTGTATCTCCATTTCCCCCGACTGGTTCGGGATAACATAAAAAGTAAGCTTTCCATGACTACCAGGATTAATACCATTCGTCATACCGCTTTCTTCATCAAGAAGCCAGTAGATCTTGTTGTTCTCGTCAGAAGTGATGTTGCTCCCATCAGACACCTTAGAGTAGTCATTGCTGTCAAGTATCTCAGCTTTAAGCACATTGGCACTGCCTACTGTTTTCAGTTCAAATGGCGAATCTACGCTTTTCATTCCAAATGAATCAAGATCAAGGGCTTTATCAATGGTAAACCAAGCCAAGCTGACCGCAATAAGTATAAATGCCAGCACTGCAACTGGTATTATTTTTATAATAAGCAGTTTGCGTTTCTTCTTTTCTTCCTCGCTGTCTGCTTTCTCTATCACTTTATGCTCAGCCACTTTGGCGACCTCCATTATTTCATCGAGTCAAGCTCTTTCTGCAATTCTATCATGTGGTTTCTGCAAGCGGTTATCTCGCCTGTGTATTTGTTGAACCACTCAACGTCCATTTCGTTAGGCTCTTCCTGCAAAAGAATTGCCTGAACAAGTGCTGATTGTGAACGTGATCTCTTACGCTCTATTTCCTCAATAGTAAGTCTGCATTTCTTTATTTCTCTTTTAAGCTGCCCTTTACTGCTCACGTTATTGTCCTCCTTGCATTAATTTCCCATTTTATCAACCGAATCAACTATCTCGTTGACTTCCCTATAGCCTTTGTCAAGATTTTCGGTGATATGGTCAAGTGCTTTTTTTACGTCCTCAAGCTTGCCCTGCATTTGTTCGGGATACTTCACAAAGCAGTAATGAAGCTCATTTATAGCCTTCTGCTCATCAGTGTAATCGTCGATAAGAAACACCAGCGACCTTGCCGCACCCATGTCCGAAAGTATCATGTTATATCTCGTTGGAAGATCCTTGCCGCTTTCAAGATAAGTGTCTATCTCCTCAGAGGCGGAAGACAGATTTTCCATATACTTAGCAATGTAAGTCTTTCTGACTTCCTCGGACTTGTCCATATAAAGCCCGATAAAAACGAACAGCCCTGCCAGTGCCGCAATACAAATAACGATAGCCGTTATCATTTTAGCCTTCATTATCTTTTCCTGATTCAAAGCTGTTCGCCTCCTTTTTCTCGTTTTCCTGCATTTTCAGCCGCTGAACTTCCTTTTCAACAGCCTCACGCATAAGCTTTTCTTTTTCTTCCTCAGCCGCTTTCAAGGCTTCCTCACGGTTTGAATATATTTTTATCTCAGCGATAGTTTTTACCTCATACACCGCCATGCAAACTGTTGGGATTATCACAAACAGTATGAGGAGCTTCTTTGTTGATGCAAACGACCCAAGCCACTTGAAAAATCTGAGCTTTCCATAGTATTTTCCAATAATGCTGGCTTTTTGCACCGTCACGCTATCCTCTATTTTGTTAGCATCGCCTTTAGTAACAAAAGTGCCGTCGCTCAAAACCTCAGATATCCTGTGAGTATTTATCTCGCCTTTAATACTATCATCTTGAGAGTAGAACGAAATGATATCCCCTGCCTTTAAGCTGTCAGTATCCGTCCTTTTGATGTAAATATAGTCACCCTCATGTATAGACGGCTCCATACTTCCGCTCACGACCTTCAGTACGCTGTAACCAAAAATGCTTGCTGTTTTGCCGATACAGCCGCAGACCATTATGTACACCGTCACACTCAGCAGTGCCGCAAACACAGCAGAGCCAAGTATTGTCAAAGCTATTTTTACTATCCTCAACGACTTGCCGATGATAACGACTCTCCCTCCGTGTTATTGTTTCCTATATTTCTCTTTCAAATGCCTTGCCATTCTGCCAACTGCTGAAACATGATACTCCTTATAGAGTCGTTTCATTTCAGTGTCGATAGCTTTCTGCTCCTCAGCGGTGCGCTGTGGCGGAATATATGGTCTTGGCGGTCTGTTCTTTCGCTCAAGACGTTTTCTCTTTTTAAACTGCCTGTTTTTGATATGCCTCTTTACATCATATTTCAGATACGGAGCATATTTTTCATAGATGATCTCAATTTCACGCTCTGCACGTTTTCTCTCTGCCTCAGCCAGTTCTTTTTCCTTCTTGACTTTGAGCATCCTGATATAGTCTGGATTATCCGTCACAACAGGTATGATCCCAAATGCGTGAGCCAGAACATATGTTATGCCACGTTTTGCCATGTAATATGGATTCTTGGAATATTCTTTAAATATCTCATTGATATTTTTATTTTCAAAGCTTTCACGTTCAGCTTTAAGACGCTCAGCACGTTCACGCTCACGGCGTTCCTGCTCACGCTGCTGTTGTGCTTCTTTCGCCTTTTTTGCAGCGATCTCAGGGGACTCATATTCTGACACAAAGCTTGAAGACACGGCTTCTTCATTCGTGCTGATCTGCTGATCCATAGCAGATCCAAGGCTGCTGCGGACGAGCTTTTTCTCCTCTCGGATCCTAGCTCTTTCCTCACGGACACGCTGCTCCTCTTCACGGCGTTGACGCTCTTCCATTTGCCTTTTGCGTCTTGCAATATGCTTGATCTCTTCCTCTTTTTCACGGCGTTCACGTTCCTCACGCTCCGCCTTTTCTCTTGCAGCCTGCTCCGCCTGCTGTTTTTGAATAAGCTCCAATCTTCTGCGTTCAGCTTCCTCATGCTCCAGCCTTATGCGCTCTTCTTCCTCACGCCGCTGACGCTCCAGTTTCTCCTGCTCGGCACGCTTTCTTTCAGCTTCTGCAGCCGCAAGCTCCTCAGCCCTCTTACGGTCTTCCTCGTCTTTGAGAAACTGCTTTTCTATCTCAACTATACGTTCAAGCTCTGCCGTAAGGTTTCCTGCCTCTTCGGCAGTCATACCCATATCTGTCTTACTTGCACTACTTTGTTCACCATCGCCAACTATGACATCGTATTTATCAGACGTCTGCTTATCAAAACGCCTGACAACCTTTGGTGCGAGGGTCTTGCTCTTTATAGTTTTAAGCTCCTCCGACTTGTCTGCCCCATGGGTATAGGAGCGGAAAAGCATATAGTTCATTGCGGTCAGACCATATATATCCTCGATATAAGAATCATCAGGTCTTTGTGCGGTATCAGAAACGTTGACCTCGTAGCCTGCCTTATCGTAGCTTTCGATAAACTGCCAAAGGGTAAGACACGCCATAAGGTCCACATTTTTAGTGATAGCGTTTGTTCTCATAACAGGCGGTCTGATAAAAGCGTTGCCAAGAGTGGTACAAAGCACTGAGCCTTTGTATCCCTCGATAGCCTTTTTGACCCTTTCAAGCCTTGCCCAAACGTCAGTATCCTTGCTGCCGCCGACAAGACTGTCAACAGTTTCTATCTTAAAACTAATGTTGACCTTTCTCCCGTCGCCGCTGTCAGCCACGGTATCGTAATTAAAAGAATAAGCCTCCTGCGCCTCTGCGGTCTGGACAAGCTTATTGTATCTAATATTTATAAAAATGTATAGCCTGTCGATAAGGGTATTTACAAATCTATTTTCATATGTATCGAGAGTTTCCTCTTTATGAATGTTGAGTATCTTTGACGGAGTTATCTTTCCAGTCTTTTTGTCGATATCCTGAATAAGATCGGTGTGCTGTCCCAGATGTTTTATGGACTCTACCGTTATCTTCCTTGACATAGCGATAGGCACGATCTCTTCCACTTCTTTAATGGTGTTTCTGGGATTTCTTATTACCGTATCAAGATGTGGCAAAGCTTTTTCTATCTCTGTGAGCCAGGACGAATCTATATTCTTCTCGATTATCTTACGATTAAAAGATACAGTTTTTTCGCCCGAAAGAAGCAAGGCACGGGCTGCCGCAAAGCTGTTATTGCCGTCAAACGTCTTTACAGCTTTGTCAAAAGCTGCACGCTGTTCGTTGTATTCGCTCATGCCCGTCCCTCCTATCAAAGTTTATGAGTACAGATTTTAGTACAGTTTTTGCAATCTTTCAAGATATGCTATAGATTCTTTCATAGTGTTTCTGCCAAAAAGCTTCTGCATATAGGTGCAAAGCTCTTTCAGCTCTTCTCTTAGCATTGCCAAGTTAAGCGACTCAAATTTTCTGAATATCTTTGTGGCAAGCACATAGTCAATGCCGTCAAGCTCCTCGCCGCCGCAGGCAACATATACAGGAACAAACAAGTTCATCTGTTTAAGTATACGGTTACCGAAAGCCACTCTCAGCTTTTCAATTACCCACAGGTCAAGCTGCTGGATCTTTTTCAGACTGTCCTGTGAAACAGGATACATTTGAAAAGCTTCCTTGAAGAGTGTATCAAGATGTTCAAAGCTTAAATTCATAGGCGGCGTGTCAGGTGCGTCAAAGGCAACTCCCTTTGCGTCAAGATTGATAGGCTGTGCACGGTCGTATACCTTATCTGAGATAGTGAACGTGGAATCGTCGTTATTTGCAGTACCGATATACCAAATGTTCTGCGGAATACGCAGTTTGCCCTTATCCAGGCGAACAGGGTCGGTACTCCACACGTTAGGAACAAGATCAAGCTCCCACTCGGCAGGATCAGGCATTTCAAGAATCGAGAGCATTTCTGCAAAGTAATATTCTACTCTCGCAATGTTCATCTCGTCGAGAAGTATGAAGTTTACATCGTCATTGTATTCAGAAGAATAAATTCTTTTTAGGACTTCTGTTTCATTAAAGTTCTTCGTGAACTCGTTGAAGTAGCCGAAAAGCTCAGTTCTGTCACGCCATGACGGCTGAACAGAAGCAATAGTGGTATCTTTCTGCAAGAACTTACCAAATGAATATGGCAATGATGTTTTACCTGTACCAGAGATACCTTGCAGGATAATGAGCTTTGTTGAAGCCATGCCTGCAATGAAAAGTCGGATAGTTTTTATGTCATAATAAAGGTGCATTCTTGAGCAGGCAAAGTTTCTGTATGCTTCGCAGATACCGCTAAGGGTGATGTCATTATTGTAAGCAGGCGGCTCGTATGTCTTGTAGAAATTGTCCACCTCGATAAGCTTTGAAAAACGGCAATCTGCTGTCTGAACAACGCCGTCCACAGTGGTTTGAACTTCGCCCTGTGCAGGCATCTGCTCGCCCTCTGCAAGCTTTGTTTCACCCTCTGCAAGAGCGGTGTTATCATAAACCCCAAGCTGAGCCACCTTCATTGCCATGATCTCATCTTTTTCCTTGGTCATTTTGACCACCTGACGCTGCAGGTCAGATATTTCTTCGATAAGATCCTCGTTGCTGACGATAGAGTGTCTGAATCTTATGTACTTTCTCACAGCAAGCACTATCATAAAAATAATAAGCACAAAGATAGCCACAACAACGATAATTGCAAGCATAGAAAGTATCCAGCCCAGCACACCAAAGTCTGCCGAGTAGGTCTTGAATATCCTTATGTAGTTTTTTATATTGAAGATCTGTTTTATGCCGTTCCACAGACCCTTGAAGATCTGCCCAAAGCCTGCAAGCATTGACGACATGAAAACAAAAAACCATTTCAGAAATCCATTCATAATGTATCACCCAAGCAGCAGTTATTTGTCATTTTTCTCCTGCTGTGCATTTTCCTCTTCCTTTTTCTTCTGCTGTGCAAGGTATTCCTCAACTGCACGTCTTTTTATTTCTTCCTCATCGCTCTCTGTGATAGCAGGACGCTTTATCTCGATTATGGTTGCGATAAGCTTATAAAGCTCAAAGAGGAAAAACAGTGCTATCGGCAAAAGTATGCAAATGAAAAATCCCGTTTTTGTTCTGAGAAAATCCATTACCTTGCCGAAACCGCCTATTTTTGCACCATTCCACTGACCGATTATATCACCTGCATAAACAGTGTATGTATCATCTACGTTATTAGCGTCGCCTCGTGTGATAAAGCCTACAGAGCCGTTATCATTGAGTACCTCTGCGATACGGTGGGTATTCTTCACCTTTTTGCCCTCTATAAGAGTCCAGAAAGTGATAACGTCGCCCTTTTTCAGAGAATTGATATCGTCTATTTCCTTTGAGATAATAAGGTCGCCTTTTTTGAAAGTTGGCTTCATTGAGTCAGATTCAACTGTGAGCGGGATATATCCCAGCAGACTTGCCGTACCATTATTCTTATCAGACGAGAACACGAGAATTGTTATAAGCAGTGCAAAGATAAGCACCACCCATGCGATAACATTAAAAACGATCTTCAAAGCTTTTTTCATAATTCAAAACCTCGGAAACCCGAGGCTTCCTCCCTTCTAATTCTTTAAGTTGTTTCAACGATCTTGAAATTCATACCAAGCTTCATTGTGCCACCGATTATTTTGTCAACACAATCAGGGTCATTTCCCTCAAGCCATATAACCACTGTATACTTGTCTTTCTCACCGGGACCAAGCTTTTCACGTCGGTCCTTCATGACCTCAGTAGAGGAGGCGAACTCCTTGTCGCAATCGCTTTCCTTACCACTGCCGTCAGACTTTGTTTTACCATAAACAGTTTTCTCGCCATTCACGAAAAGCTCCACTCTGATAGCTTCATCAACACCGTTCGTGACGTTCTCGATAGTCATTTCGCTGTCATAGCTAAGTGTATCTTTACCGGAATTTATGAGATAGAAAGTATAAGCTATATACCCCTCGCCATTATGGCTGCCGTTTATCTTGTCGATATTATCAGGGAGATCTTCGCCACTGATATTTGTCATATCATAGAGGATATCCGCATTGAGCCTTGAATTGCTCGTGGTATAGTCAGGAGTTTCCGAAAGAGTAAGCCCCTGATTTATCATATCATACTTACTTATCTTAACTGTAAAGCTACCATACTTGTCGTAAAAATAAGACACCGCATAAGCCGCCGCCACGATAGCGATAAGTATAATGGCAAGTATTTTAAGCAATCTCATCAATACCACATAGCGTTTAGCTTCCTTGGCGGTCCTGCGAAGTGCAAGGGTATCGACTACTCTTGTATTTTTATCTATATTTTTACCGTCCAAAACCGTATCACCCGTTTATTACTCATTTCTATTGCGAACGTATCTTTCCGCAATATATTTTCCTGCATTTTCTCCCGAATAGTAAAGGCACTGCATACCGCTGAGCTGTTTCACCTGCTTATCATCAGTAATTCCGTCAGCTATGACCTCAGCATTAAGGTCAAAAACGAAATTCAGCAGAGAGTTCACGCAGGTATCATACCTGTCGCTCTTACCAAGAACCTGAGCCACTGAGCCGTCAAGCATGATATTATCTACCTTGAACTCAGCGGTCTTAAGCATTTTAAAGCCCTCAGTGCCGAAGCCTGTAAGCAGAAAATGAAAGCCCTGTCTTCTCATAAGAGCCACGTTATCTGCCGCTGTGCTGTCAGCTTCATCAAGCACATCAGGCGACAACTCAAAGCAGACACGCTCATACTTCATGCCAAACTTATCGCAATAATCTGCCGCAATTCTCGGAGCTTCCGTCTGCCTTAAAAATCTTGCAGGCATGAACACGCTTGCCCAATCAACGTCAACTTCCCTTTCGTGAAACTTGCCCAAAGCCTGCAAAAGCTGAACAAAAGCAAGCTTGAAAATGCTAACACATCGGTCGGAAAGCTGAGCCACAGGGAGATAATCCGCAGGCATTAGC
>CDYU01040964.1_pt1 | contig 11974 bp, 10 predicted proteins | sample 480701 | NCBI WGS metagenome assembly CDYU01 (sample SAMEA3182105, study PRJEB8094) | gut metagenome | biome: human; feature: gut; material: Stool; isolation source: human stools | place: Canada | collected 2013-02-26 | reverse complement strand
GAGCTATGGAGCCATAATGGCGGTTCGTACGGGATTTGAACCCGTGATCTCTTGCGTGACAGGCAAGCGTGATAGGCCTCTACACTAACGAACCATGGTTGCGGGAGAAGGATTTGAACCTACGACCTTCGGGTTATGAGCCCGACGAGCTACCAGACTGCTACCATCCCGCGATAACTAATATTATTTAAATTGGCGGAGGAAAAGGGATTCGAACCCCTGCGCCGCTTTCACGACCTGTCGGTTTTCAAGACCGATCCCTTCAACCGGACTTGGGTATTCCTCCATGCATTTTTCTGAATGCATTTTGATTATAACAAATTAAAACCTATATTGTCAACTATATTTTATGAAAAAATTAATGAAATTTTACAAAAGTACTTGAAATTGATAAAATTTTATATTATACTTAAGAAGTCTTATTCATTAAGACAGTGCCTTGCCCAAGTGGCGGAATAGGTAGACGCACAGGACTTAGGGCCTCTTACTAGTTAATTGGAAGGCCTTGAGCACTAATCTGAGAAATCGATTATGTGAATTTGCTCAAATTCGGGGAAACCTTACAGATAACGCTGATGGCAATCCCGAGCCAAGATTTGCGGAGGGGATTTTGAAATTAAAATATTCTAAAAGTGAAATTACTAATGTAGTTAAAAACTCTAGAAGTAAACGTGAATGTTTGTTGAAATTAGGTTTAACTCCATATGGTGGTAATTATCGAGTGCTTGATAAATATATTGATTTATATCAAGTGGGTACTAAACACTTTTTAGGTTAGGGTTGGAATGTTAATCATTCTCCTGCAGATGTAAAACCTATAGAAAAATATTTTAATAATGAAATTCCTATAACAAGTTATAAACTTAAATGCAGATTAATCAAGGAAAAATTGAAACCTTTAAAATGTGAAGTTTGTGGCTTAGAAAAATGGAATGGTGTTAATATTCCTTTGGAGTTACATCATGTAAATGGAAATAACAAAGATAATTCTTTTGACAATTTAAAATTGTTATGTCCTAATTGTCATGCGTTGACAAATAATTATAGAAATCGCAAATAAGGTGTAGAGACTTAACGGGCAATACCTAAGTCATATTGATAAGGTAAAGAGAAAGTCCAGACTACAAACAAATTATGTTTGGTAACGAAAGTTATAGTGGTACGAAAATCCTGCGGGTGTTAAAGCCCGTGCCGGTTCAAGTCCGGCCTTGGGCACCAATTTGATAATTACTCGAGCTTTTTGGCTCGAGTTTTTATATTTGTGTTTTTTTCTTTTCGTATTTATGATAATATTATTATAAGGTGAGAATATGAAATTAGAAAAATTAAGAAAATATCAAAAAGAAATATTTGACTTGCAACATTGTATCAATGTTATTGGGTGGGATTTGAGAATATCAACACCTAGAGATGAAAAAGAAGAAGTTGTAGCCCTTATAAGTGGTTTAGAAGATAAATTGTTTAAATTACAAACAAATAATGATTATGAAATTTTGTTAAAAGGTGCAATAGAAAGTGATGAGTTTAAAGAATTATCTTTAAGTGAACAAAGATATATAAATAACTTGTTAAAAAATTATTATAAAAAGGTTAATGTTCCAAATGATTTTTATATTGAATATACAGAATTTCTACATAAAAGTACTATAGTTTGGGAAGAAGCCAAAAAAAATAATGATTATAATATTTTTAAACCGTATTTAGAAAAAGTAATTGAATTAACAAAAAAATATTATAGTTATATAAATTTTGATGGAGATTTATATGATGTAATGCTAAATGAATATGAAGCTGGGCTAACAAGTGATGACATAGATAAATTGTTTAGTGAGTTAAAAGAAAAGATTTTGCCAATAATACCTAAAGAAGGAGGATTAACAAGTTTTATTAGGATAAATGCTAGTGAAAGCGATGTAATGAAATGTGCTGAGTTTTTGTTGGATTATATAGGCTTTGACATGAACAAAGGTAAACTAGGATTTTATCCGCATGGATTTACAGAAAAAATTGGTAATAATGATGTTAGAATTGCTTTTAAAAAAACTGATAATGCTTTAGATTTTGTGAGCACGATAATACATGAAGGTGGGCATGGAATCTTAGAACAAAATGTAAATAGTAATTTAACTAAATATGAATGTATGACTTGTGAGGGAATAAATGCTTTACATGAAAGTCAATCGAGGTTTTTTGAAAATATGCTTGGAAGAAATATTAATTTTTGGATTCCAATTTATGATAAAGTTAAAGAAATGTTAGGGTTAGATGCAGATATAAACGAATTTGTTAAAGGTTTAAATAGTCCCGTTGCAAGTTTAGTTAGAACTGAAGCTGATGAACTTACATATTGTATGCATATAATTTTAAGGTATGAAATAGAAAGAGATTTATTTAGTGGGAAAATAAATGTTGATGATTTACCTAATGTATGGAATCAAAAAATGAAGGAATATTTAGGTGTTAAAGTAATAAATGATAAAGATGGTGTAATGCAAGATGTTCATTGGGCTGAAGGCGATTTTGGATATTTTCCATCATATTTGATTGGATCTATTTTTGATGGAATGTTTTTGGAAATAATTGAAAATGACTTGGGAAGTATTGATGAAATATTAAAAGGTGGAAATATTAAAGTAATAACTAAGTATTTAATTGAAAATATTTATGTAAATGGTGCAGCTTTTACAGGTAGAGAAGTTTTAGAAAAACTTGGTAGAAGTAATTTAAGTGTAGTGCCTTTAGTGAATTATTTTTACAAAAAATATGGAAATAAGAATTACTAACAAAATATTGTTTGTAAGATTTTTATATGGTATACTTTTAAAGTGAGAAGTATGAAAAGTCGTGAGAATGTTTATTATTTATTTTGGATATTTATTATTGGTTGTGTTGTAGGTTGGTGTATAGAAGGTGTTTTTTCATTAATTAAATGGAAAGAATTTATTAATCATTCTGCAGTTGTTATTGGACCTTTTAACGTAGCATATGGTCTTGGAGCCTTAGTTTTAACTGCTCTTTTATTTAAATTTAAAGATGATAAAATTTGGAAGATATTTTTAATAGGCTTTATTGGAGGCTCTATCTTAGAATATATAATGAGTTTAGGTATGGAATTGGTGTTAGGGTTTACTGCTTGGGATTATTCGAGGAAACCCTTTAATATAAATGGAAGAATTTGTGTTAGATACTCATTATTTTGGGGGGCTTTAGGGATTGTTTGGATTAAATACATTTATCCTTGGTTAATAAAGTTTATAGATAAAATTGATTATGATGTTGGTAAGAAATTAGCCATTTGGTTAAGTGTATTTTTATTATTTGATGGAATACTTACTGGGGTAGCAATTAATAGAGCAAGACAAAAAGAAAAAGGTGTTGAAGCAAAATATAAATATGAAGAAATACTTGATAAAACTTTTAATAAAGAATATTTGAAGAATATGTATAATGATAGCTGGAGTGATTAGATGAAAATTGTTGTATTTACATGTAGTACAGGTGGAGGACATAATAGTTGTGCTAAATATATTGCTAAAGAATTTAACGATGACGGCATTAAATGTGATGTAAAAGATTATATGGAACTAGCTGGTGAAAAGGCTAGTAAGATGGCTGAAAAACTATATTTAGATTCTACGAAAGGCAAAGGAAATATATTTAAAACAGTTTATAAATTGGGAGAACTTTATAATAAATCAGGAATAAAAAGCCCAGTTTATGGTTTTAATAAATTAATTGTAAAAAAGCTTGATGAATTTTTAGTTAGTAATGGTTATGATTTGGCTATCGGTACTCATGTTTTTCCCTGTTTAGCTTTGACTGCTTTAAAGAAAAAGAAAGATATTAAATTTATTAATGTTGCTACTGATTATGAATGTATTCCTTTTTGGAATGAAACTAATCCAGATTTATTTGTTATTCCAAGTGAAAAACTTATATCTAAATTTGTAGAAAAGGGTATAAAAAAAGACATATTGTTACCAATTGGTATACCTGTTGCATCAAGTTTTTTTGATATTAATAAAGATATTGATTTGCCACATGATAAAAAAAGAGTATTGTTAACATCTGGAAGTATGGGTTTTGGAGAAATGAAAGAGTGTGTAGATGCAATACTTGATAATATTGATTGTTATTTAATCGTAGTTTGTGGAAGTAATAAAGAATTAAAAAATGAACTTGATAAAATTAATAATGATAAATTATATGTATTGGGATTTATTAATAATATGAATCAATATATAAAAAGTAGTGACGTTATTATTGCTAAACCTGGTGGACTTACATCAACTGAAATAACTATGATGAGAAAACCATTTGTTATAATGATGCCTATTCCTGGAGTAGAAAACTATAATGCTAAGTTTTTTAGTGATAATGGTATGGGATTATATGCTAGTGATGTAAATGAAGTAGTTTTATGTACTAAAAGAATACTAGAAAATAAAAAATTAGAAAATAATATAATTTTGAATCAAAAAAAATACATAAATGATAAATCTGCGAAAGATTTAGTTCAATATGTAAAAAAATGGATGTGATAAATAATGGATGAAGTATTAAATGAGTTGGGTTTGCCAAATGAAGTTGGTTTTGAAATATCCAAAAATACAATTAGGTCCTTATTAACTTCAGAAAGTTATGAACGATTAATAGATGTTGTTAAAAGTAAATTTAATAAAGCAACATTTAATATTGGTCTTGATGAATCTCTTAATTTGGCAATTCTAATGGATTTTACTATTAAATTTAAAGGTGGACGAAAAAATATTGCTGTAGATGAGTTTTCTATTATTAAATCTATTTATGACTATTTTAATACTGAATATATTTATCAAAACGACGTTCATTTTGGATTACTTGATAATAATCAATATTTAAATGAAGAAATAAAGAAATTACAGGATTTTTTAAGAGAAAGGATTAAAGAACTTAGAAATATTACTAATGTAAATCAATTAAAAAGTATTTCCAAATCGTTGTATGACAGTTATATGATGGCATATAATGATAAAGTTGTTGATGGTAATTTTACTTTATTTGAATGGAATATTTTTTTTCAAAAAGAAATTAATTTAGATATTGAAAGATTTCAAAGATTAAAAACATGGATGGAAAGTTTTATTAAAGAATTAACTAGTCCATTGCCATTTTCTTTGTTTTCCAATATTAATAAGGATAAAACTAAACTTTTTTTAGCAGCTCAATTTTTATTATTGGCAATATTATTAACTGAACCAAATCGTAGTATTCTTATTAGAAATTCCATTGAATTGATTAAATCTATTGAAGATAAAAATGTAAATCTTTCTAATATTTTTCTTTGGCAATGTGAAGATTTATCTAATGTAAATACTTTACAACGTGTGGAATATAAAAAATTGAATTTGCAAATGCCTTTAGAATTAATTAATCTATATTTAAAACAAGAAGATATAAAAAAGACTGTTGATGTTTTGTTAAGTTATTCTAATCAAGACTTTAAAAACGATGATTTAAGTAATGTTTATAATAAATTGAATGAACTAATTCAAGGAGCCTTAAATGAATCAATTAAAATTGGACTTAAGGATGTTAATTTAAATGATTTAAAACAAGAGGCATTAAAAGAATTAGGTGATACTTTAGATAATGATAAGAAACAATTGAAATTAAAATCTTATATTGATAGAATTGATATGTTTTTACATTGTTTAAAACCTTATAAAGTTCAAACTGGTTCAGGTAAATTTAAAAATTTTCATGTGTTTTATTATGAAAATGGAATGGTTGTTTTGGATAAGCTAAATGGGGAATATGGGTCGTTATATATAATGCCCATTATGATTTATTTATCTATTTTAAAAAATGAGAATATAAAAAACTTATATGAAGTTAGAAATATTTTAGGAGTAATGTCTGTTAGTCATAGAAAGAATAATTGGCAAATTGAGGTTAAAAATTTGATTGATAGTCATAAAATTACGATGGAAGAAATAGAATTTTTAGAAAAAGCTTCAGAAGTATCTTTGCCTGTTAATGATGAACAATTGCAAAGTTTAAAAAAACAATATAAAGATAATGATTTTTTACAAATGGAAATTAAACGAAAAGAAATTGAAAGAAAAAAACGATTTGAAGAAATTGATGAAGAAATAAAAAGGGATAAGGCTTCAGAATGTAGTAAAGATTTATTGGATGATGAAGAAGAACAAATAATTGAAGAGGTTGATGAACCTAATGATTTTTTAGTAATTAATGATTCTTCAATTCAATCTAAAGTAACAAGGAATCCGAAAGTTTCGTTATTTACTAAGTTAAGAACAAAAGATGATCGAGGAATGATGCATTGTGATTTATGCGGTGAATTTGTAAGTTTTGATACTAGAAATTTTGAGGCACATCATATAATACCTTTGGCAAACAATGGCGTAGATAATGTTTATAATACTGTTTGTTTATGTGGAAATTGTCATAATAGAATACATAGTAAGGTTCCTCCGACAATGTTTGAAATAGGTTGGATGTTACAAAGGGTCAGAGAAAGAGTTATTAAAACAACACCTTTTTATTTACAAAATTTTGATAGATTGTTTAATCCTAATTATAATTTTTTATATGGTAGTATAGATAATTATGATGAAGAAATGAGATATTATGAAAATAATAAAGAAAATGAAGATAGAAATTTTCTAGTAGAATGGAATAGTAAAAAATAATTTTATTTTATAATTTTTAATGGTATAATAATTAAGTAAGGTGATTTAAATGAATAATGAAAAAGTAAGTATGTTAGAAAGATATGGCGTTGATTTAACAACTAAAGAATATATAACTGATCCAGCGATTGCAAGAGATGAAGAGATAAAACAAATAATTTTAGCTTTATTAACACCTGAAAAAAGTGCATTACTTGTTGGTAAGCCTGGTATTGGGAAAACCGCGATAGTGGAAGGACTTGCATATAGAATTCAAAAAGGATTAGTTCCTGATGCTTTAAAAAATTATTCTTTGATTAAGGTAAATATAACAAGTTTAATTGGTGAAACGATGAGTGAAGGACAGGTTGAAAATAGAATTGATTTGCTAGTTAGAGAATTAAATGATAGACTTAATACGATTATATTTATAGATGAAACTCATTTACTTGTGAATAAATCTGGGGGTATGGATTTTGCAAATATGTTAAAAGCAGGATTGGATAGAGGCCAAATTAAAATGATTGGTGCAACTACTACAGAAGAATATGAGCAATATATTTTAAGAGATAGAGCTTTTCTTCGTAGATTTCAAAAAATTGATGTTTTAGAAGCTGATAAACCAACAGTTGTAAAAATCTTAATGGGAACTTTACCTAAACTTGAATATCAAATTGGGGTAAAAGTTAATTATCAACCATTTATAACAGAAAAAATAATGGCTTTTATCGTAGAAATGACTGATGAATATAAAAGAGTTTATGAAATTGCAAGTAGGTATCCTGATATTTGTTTGACAATAGTTGCCAACGCTTTTACATTTGCTTTATATGATAATAGAAAAATTGTGTCAATAATAGATTTTTATAGAGCTATTAAAAATTCAAAAAATATTTATGATGATGTAAAAGTTAAAGAAATAGCTAATTTTAAAACAACTTTTAAAGATTTGTTTGAGGCTGAAGGAATTGATATAAATACATTAGACTAGTTGGAAGTGAAAAAATCTTTCCATGGGTCTTTTTTCTTTAGTCTTTTAATTGCTTTATATATTGTTATTTCATTAGGTTTAATTTTGTCAAGTTCATTCCATGCTATAGGCATTGATACCGGAGCATTTTTTCTTAATCTAACTGAATATGGTGCTACAAAAGTGGCACTTTTTTGGTTTCGTAAATAATCTATAAATATTTTGTTCTTGCGCTTTTCCTTTCTATTGTTAGTTGTAAATAGTTCTGAATGAGTATTTTCTATTATATTTGCTATATCTTCAGAGATTTTATAAAATTTTTTCCAAGTTAAATTGTTTTTAAAAGGAATACATATATGATAACCTTTTCCGCCACTAGTTTTTAAAAATGATTTTAAATTTAAGTTATCTAATATTTCTTTTAAATATTTTACTCCAAGTCTTAACTTATCAAGGGAAAGTGATTTATCTGGATCTAAATCAAATACCATCATATTTGGTTTATTTTTATTTGATGCATTACTTCCCCAGATATGAAATTCATAGCTATTCATTTGAACCTCACTTAATAAACCAATTTCATCTAATATATAGTAATAATCCTTTTCTTTATCATTTTTAGATGAAATATTAATTTTTTCTAAATATCTTTTTTGATTTTCTAGATGTTTTTTAAAAAAAATTTTGTTATTTATTCCTGATGGAGCTTTCACTACACTTATAATTCTATTTTCTAGATAAGGCATCATATATGGGGCTACTTTTTTATAATAATTAAAGATAACTTTTTTAGTAATATTACCAATTATTTTTTTGTTGGGGCTAGTTAATAATATTTCTTTTTTCTTTTCATTATCTTTAATTTCTTTCATGGTTCTGTTTGTTTTAATACTTCTTTTATATTTGGTTATATCAATGTAGTTTTCATAAAAGTCATGATCTTTAATAAGTAACCAATTATCATCTTTAAAATGAGTAAGAGTCCACATCCCTTTAAGCCTTTTGCCATACAGAATTACTTTTATTAAATTTTTTTCATACTTTATAATCTCGTAATATCCTAGATCAAATAACATGACTGTGCCTGCACCATATTCGCCTTTGGGTATTGTTCCTTCGAAATTTTTATATGAAATAGGGTGGTCTTCAACTTTTATTGCCAATCTTTTGTCTTTGGGATTATAAGATGGTCCTTTTGGTATTGCCCATGAGGACATTGTACCATTATATTCTAATCTAAAATCAAAGTGATCTTTTCTCGCTATATGATGTTGAACACAAAATGTTAATTTTTTGTTATTTTTTAAAATTTTACCAATGGGTTCGCTTGTTATATTAAAGTTTCTTTTGTTATTATATTTAGTTAATTTGTTCATAAATTTCACCATTATTATTTTGGATTTAATTGCTTATTATATACAATATATGTTATATTACCTGTAGGTGGTATTGTGAAGGTATTGAGTATAAAAGAACCTTATGCTAGTTTAATTAAAGATGGGTATAAATGTTATGAAACAAGAAGTTTTAAAACAAATTATCGTGGTGAATTATATATTCATGCTAGTTTAAGTAAATGTAATCAAAGTGATAAATTAAGTAAACTTATTACGCCGATGTATGGTGAAATTATTTGTAAATGCATGTTAGTGGATTGCATTTATATGACTGATGAATTTATTGAAAATCTTAAGAAAAATAATGAAGTGGAATATAAATGCGGATTATATGAAGTTGGACGATATGCTTGGGTTTTGGAAAATGTTTTAGCAATCAAACCTATTAAAGCTAAGGGAAAACTGGGAATATGGAATTTTGAATATGAAAAAAGCAAGTAGAAACACTTGCTTTTTGTATCTTTAATGGGGCACAATAAGGGAATCGAACCCTTGCATACCGGAGCCACAATCCGGCGTGTTAACCACTTCACCAATTGCACCATGTCTTTGCATAACTTATCTTATCAAATTTTTTTTATAAAAGCAATACCCTAAATGCAAAAAATATGTTATTATTATATTGTATGGAGATGATTTAAATGAATGATGTTACAAAAGTATTGTGTGAACGAAGAAGTATTAGAAAATTTAAACCAGATCAAATACCTAGTGATGTTTTAAATGAAATATTAAAATGTGGTACTTTTGCACCATCTGGTAAAAATATGCAAAGTGCTAAAATGGTTGTAATTCAAAATAAAAAACTTATATCGGAAATAGCAAAAGTAAATGGTAGTTTTGTAAATAAACCAGGATTAAATCCATTTTATGATGCTCCAACATTAATAATTGTTTTTGCAAATAAAAATATAAGTACTTATATAGAAGATGGTAGTGCTGTAATATCAAATATAATAAATGCAGCATTTAGTTTAGGTGTTGATAGTTGTTGGGTTCATAGAGCATATGAAACCTTTCAAACTGAATTTGGTAAGTCTCTTATGAAAAAATGGGGACTTAGTGATGAATATGTTGGTATTGGTAATGTTGTGTTAGGTTATAGAGATATGATTTTGCCACCGCCTAGTCCAAGGAAAGAAGATTTTATTATATTTGATTAAAAAGGAGTTTGTATGAAAGAAGAAAGAGGTATTACATTAATTGATATTTTTATTAGTTCTTTGATATCTTTTGTTAAAATTTATTGTGGAACAATATTTTGCTCTTATACATTAATTACTAGTGGGTATTATACTTTATGTAATCTTTCAAGTGATATAATAAGCTTTAATGCATCTTTAGTTAGAGGCAGAAGAGGTAGTAAAAAAGAACCCTTTGGTTATGGAACGATACCTATGGTTTTAATGATTTCCTTTGGCTTAGTCCTTTGTTTTTTAGGCTTATTTATTATTGGAAAATCATTTTTTGTAAATTATGAATTAGTAAATCTAAAAATAATACTACCAATTATTATAATTATATTATCTTTAATAATATGGTCTAATAAGTTGTTTGAAGGTGCAAAAAGAATACAAAGTGAACTGTTAATGGAAATTGCTCATGAAAATTACTATGATTTTTTATTAGTATTTATCTTAATCTTTTTTGTTATTCTTGGAGCTTTTATACCAGTTTTTGATTTGTTAGGAACATTATTTATGGCAATTATGATTTTTATTAAAGGGTTAAAAATATTAATTGATAATGTAATTTTATTAAAAGGGCAAAATGATCAAAGTAAGATGATTATTAAAAATATTGAAAATAATTTAAAAGAAGGGGATGGAATATATTATTCTAATTGTAGTTTAATTAATGTAAGTAATTTTTATAAAGTTATTATTGAAATTCTTGTTGATGAAAATGTTTCTATAGGTGATTTAATTTTTTTTGAAGCATATTCTAAAGGAAAGATAAAATCTAAAGTAACAAAAATTAAAATGGTGGATTTTTTGATATATAGGAGGTAAATTTTGAAAAATAAAAAAGGTTTTACATTGATTGAGTTAATTGCTGTATTAGTAGTGCTATCAATATTAATAGCTTCATCAGTTGCAGTGTTTATAAATATAAGAAATAGTGTTTTAAGAAAAGAAAAGAATAATTTAATAACATATTTAGAAACAAAAGCAATAGAGTATGCCAATGAAACAAATGTAACAGCAGTAAGCGTGGAAGATTTAATAAAGATTGGATTAATAAAACCAGATGATGAAACAGATATATATGATCCAGTAACTAGAGAATCTATGAATTGTTATATAATAGATTTAGTCTGGGAAGATGGAGAATATAAAGCAAAATTTGGAAGTAATGTAGGAAAAAATGGTACAACATGTAATGAATATACAAGAAGAAAAAACTTAGTGATATGTCAAGTCGTAGGAAATAATTGTAATGATATAAAAAATGAACAATGGTTTAAAGATGATATAACAATAGGATTGAAATTTGTAAATGGAAAAAGAATAATTAAAGAATCTGGATATGAAATAAATTGGAAAAGTAATACAGGAATATCATCAATAGAAGATACTATAAAAACAAATGTAGACTTGATAGCCAATATAAATTATACAGCTAAAGTAATAAAAGATAATGAAGTAAGTGAAGCATCACAAATAGTAAATATAGATAAAGAAGCTCCGATAATAAATGAAATAAAGTATAATACCAATTGGAGTAAAAGTAAAGAAATAGAAATAATAGCAAGTGATGGTTTAGGATCTGGTGTTGGAGGCTATGTAATAGTTTTAGAAAACGAAAAGTGTTCTGGCTATAATACAAACAATAAAATAACTATTAAATCAAATGGTAATTATAAAGTATGTATTAGGGATAAAGCTGGAAATGAAACTGAAAAAGTAATAAAAGTTTCTACGATAGAT
>CDYU01004174.1_pt1 | contig 12027 bp, 7 predicted proteins | sample 480701 | NCBI WGS metagenome assembly CDYU01 (sample SAMEA3182105, study PRJEB8094) | gut metagenome | biome: human; feature: gut; material: Stool; isolation source: human stools | place: Canada | collected 2013-02-26 | reverse complement strand
GGAGTAGTGGATATGAGCTTCTTCCTTTTTAGGCTAGCAAAGGTATATGCATGAAGGGAATTGACTAAACTTAATCCCCCAAGAATTACAACTGAGCCTTAAAAATTAGATTAAGATGAAAATTAAAAGTTTGATGTACGTCCTTATGGGGACAATGTTGGTTACTACTTCCTGCTCTGATAATGAGTTGGAAAAAGGTAACGATGGTTCGGGAACTGTTGACCCGGTAAATGCTTCTACACTTGTGAATGTATATTCCGATAAAAGTGCTTCTGAAGCGAGTCTGCTTGTGGGAGATGTATTAGTGAAAGATTCCCGTACTCTTACGTTGAATGTTCCTGCTGCTTGCGAGAAAGTGTATATGAAATACAATACAGTTTCGGGAACAGAAGCTACAAAAGAATTTGCTTTGTCTCCTGTTAGTCGTGGTGTAGATCAGAGTACTGGTTTCAATTTTGAAACAAACCGTCTGGCATCGGTAACTCTTGCGCTTCCTGAAGATGCAGTGCAGCCGACAAATGAAACGGACCAAGGCTATCTTTTCTATCATAACACAGGTGTGGTGATGTTCGAAGATGGTTGGCCTATTCAACTGGATTCATGGTATGATGAAGATTTCAACGATGTTGTATTCGAGTATGACTTGAAGGTGACTGAATGTCATAGTCAACAGATGATGGAGACTGTAGGAGGTAAAGAAGAATTGTTGTTGACTTTGGATGTTCGTGCTGTAGGTGGTATATACCCGACTGTGTTAGGTGTTGTACTGGATGGTTTGAAAAGCGAGTATGTTGATCGGATTACTGCAAGCCTTGTACTAAAAGGTGGTCAGGGAACAATGACAGACTTAGCTAAAGAGGAACTTTCTACAAAAAATATAGTGAAAGTTGAAAATAAAAATTGGAATTGGAGTAATGATACTCGCAAAGAACCGCGTTTCGCAATATTGACAGTGGATAAAGCACAAGCGGAAGGAACTGTTATTACACTGGATGGTTTAACTTCTTTGATGGATAATAATCAGGATATGTTTCAGGTAACACAAGGAAAAGTAAGAGAAGGACTACCTATGTTGCGTGCTGAAGTTAGACTGATTGGTAAAGAAGGATTAACTGGAGCCGAAAGAGATGCTCAGCTTGCAGCATTTAGAGAGTTGATTTTAGATACTAATAGACAGAATTTCTTTATTAAGGTGAACGGTGGTAAAGAAATACACATGAGGGGTTATGCACCGACTTCTGCTTACAAAGCAGAATATGAAGCATTGGTTGCGGGTGACACTACACTGGATGCAAATGTTTATTATTCAAATACCAAAGGTTCCACTTGGGGAGTTAAACTTCCGGTTGGCACACGTCATGCTTATGAACGTGTACCATTTAGAGAAGCATATCCTGATTTTACTAAATGGGTAGATAGTAAGGGTGCTTCAAACCAGAAATGGTATGAGAACTTTGTTGATGAAAAAACTATAAGATATTGGTAATGCAAATTATCTGTCAATACGTTATTTGAGTTATTTTGTACAATTTGAACCCCTCTTTTTTCGAAAAGAGGGGTTTCTTTGTATTCGGAAGAATAATCTTTAAACTAATACCGTAATGACGAAGCGATTTTTTATAGGCTACAGTTTGATTACTTTTTTTCTCTTAAATAGTGTGGTGCTTTTGGCACAGCACAAAGCTTCCTTTGTGCAGCAATGGAAAATAGAAGATGCATCCCATGCTTTGCAGATAATAGAACGTGCAGATACATTAGAATTGATAGTTCCGGACGGACTGACTATGTGGTATCGGCAACGATTGACGGGCGATTATGAAATATGTTATCGTATTTGTATGGTGATGCAAGGTGGAAAGTATGACCGCTTGAGTGATCTGAACTGCTTCTGGGCTGCCAATGATCCTAAATACCCTGATGATCTTTTTGCCCGTAGTCAGTGGCGTGACGGCATCTTTAAAAACTATAACACATTAAACCTTTTCTACGTTGGATACGGAGGAAATGATAATTCAACGACCCGTTTCCGTCGATACAAAGGAGAATATTATGGAGTGGCAGATGACAAGGTGAAACCTTTATTGAAAGAATATACCGATGCCTCTCATTTACTCGTCCCCAATCAGTGGTATGAGATTCGGATTCGAGTGGAAAAGGGAATCACAACTTATTCTGTGAATGATGAAGAGTTGTTCCGCTATACCCTTGCGGGTGGTGAAGGTGACGGACACTTCGGTTTACGTCTTTTGCAGAATCACGTACTCTTTACAGATTTTAAAGCGACTATACTTTGACTTATATACTGAAAACCTAATAAGACTATATTTCCATGATGAAACAACCTTTTACTAAATTTGGAGTGACAACTCTGTTTTCTCTTTTGTGCTCAGCATTCCTTCATGCTCAAGTTGTAACAGATGAACGGATGTTTTCTTTTGAAGAACCGCAAATACCGGATTGCATCACCGCTACCCATTCCCGCCTGTCGGTATCTGATCTGCATTATAAAGATGGAAAACATTCGTTGGAATGGACATTTGAACCGGGTGGTATATTGGAACTCAAGAAAGACCTGAAGTTTGAGAAGAAAGATCCGACCGGCAAGGATTTATATCTTTCGGCTTTTATTGTGTGGGTTTATAATGAAGTTCCCCAAGATACGATCATTGAGTTTCAGTTTCTGAAAGACGGCAAACGATGCACATCTTTCCCTTTTGGTATTAATTTCAGTGGTTGGCGCGCCGCATGGGTTTGCTATGAACGTGATATGCAAGGCACACCGGAAGAAGGTATGAATGAACTCCGGATTATTGCTCCAAATTCAAAAGGAAGCCTTTTCATCGATCATTTGATTACGGCTACTAAGGTTGATGCACGTCAACAGACGGCCGATCTGCAAGTCCCTTTTGTCAATGCCGGAACCACCAACCATTGGCTGGTTGTCTATCAACACTCGCTTTTGAAACCGGATATTGAATTGACTCCTGTAGACGATAAGCAAAGAGCAGAAATGCAACTGTTGGAAAAGCGTTTTCGTGATATGATCTACACGAAAGGGAAAACGACAGATAAAGAAGTAGAAACCATCCGCAAGAAATATGATTTCTATCAGATAACTTACAAGAATGGTCAAGTATCGGGAGTACCTATTTACATGGTACGTGCTTCAGAAGCTTATGAACGGATCATACCGAACTGGGATAAAGATATGCTGACTAAAATGGGAGTGGAAATGCGTGCTTATTTCGACCTGATGAAAAGAATTGCCGTTGCATATAATAATGTGGTAAATCCGGTGATTCGGGAAGAAATGAAGAAGAAGTTCTTAGCAATGTACGATCACATAACCGATCAGGGGGTAGCTTATGGTAGTTGTTGGGGAAATATCCATCATTATGGCTATAGTGTTCGCGGTCTGTACCTGGCATATTTTCTGATGAAAGATGTGCTTAGGGAAACCGGGAAACTTCAGGAAGCCGAACGGACATTACGCTGGTATGCGATTACTAACGAAGTATACCCTAAACCGGAAGTCAATGGAATTGATATGGACTCTTTCAATACACAGACCACAGGACGCATTGCCAGCATTTTAATGATGGAAGATACACCGGAAAAACTACAATATCTCCGGTCTTTCTCCCGTTGGATTGATTTTGGTTGCCGTCCTGCATTGGGATTGTCCGGTTCGTTTAAAGTAGACGGAGGTGCTTTCCATCATCGAAATAACTATCCGGCTTATGCTGTGGGCGGACTCGATGGAGCAACCAATATGATCTATCTTTTCAGCCGGACGGAATTTGCTGTTTCCGAGTTAGCTCATGAAACAGTGAAAAATGTACTGTTGACCATGCGTTTCTATTGCAATAAGCTGAACTTCCCTCTTTCCATGTCCGGTCGTCATCCAGATGGAAAAGGTAAACTGGTTCCTATGCATTTTGCTATGATGGCTTTAGCCGGTTCTCCCGATGGAAAGGAGGAATATGATAGTGAAATGGCTTCTTCTTACCTCCGTCTGATTTCAGACCCAAGTATTGAAAATGACTCTCCCGAATATATGCCTAAGGTTTCAAATGCTGAAGAACGTAAGGTGGCAAAACGTCTTGTGGAGAAAGGTTTCCGTCCGGAACCGGACCCGCAGGGAAATATAGCGATGGGATATGGTTGCGTCTCTGTCCAACGTCGTAGTAACTGGTCGGCTGTGGCACGCGGACATTCCCGTTATCTATGGGCGGCAGAGCATTATCTGGGAGCAAATCTATACGGTCGTTACCTGGCACACGGCAGTTTGCAAATATTGACTGCTGCACCGGGACAGACAGTAACTCCCGCCACTAGCGGCTGGCAGCAGGAAGGTTTTGACTGGAACCGTATTCCGGGAGTGACATCTATTCATTTGCCATTGGAGCAATTGCAGGCTAAGGTGCTCAATGTGGATAGTTACTCTGGAATGGAAGAGATGCTTTACTCCGACGAGGCTTTTGCCGGTGGTTTGTCTCAACAGAAGATGAATGGTAATTTCGGAATGAAGTTACATGAGCATGATAAGTACAACGGATCACATCGGGCACGTAAATCTTACCATTTCATCGATGGAATGATTGTTTGTCTTGGTTCGGATATTGAAAATACAAATACGGAGTTCCCGACAGAAACGACTATCTTCCAATTGGCAGTTACTGATAAAGCAGGGCATGATTATTGGAAAAATTATCAAGGAGATAAGAAAGTATACGTAGATCATTTGGGAACGGGTTATTATGTTCCAACTCCCATCCGGTTTGAGGAGAACTTTCCTCAATACTCGCGAATGCAAAATACAGGAAAGGAAACAAAGGGTGATTGGGTTTCTTTGGTTGTAGATCATGGAAAGGTACCGAAAAACGGAAGTTATGAATACGCTGTTTTGCCTCAGACGAATGAAGCTCTGATGAAGAAATTTGCAAAGAAGCCTACTTATAAGGTATTACGGCAAGACAGGAATGCACATATTGTTGAGTCCGTTTCCGAACAGATCATTTCTTATGTGTTGTTTGAAACTTCTGAAACGACATTGCCGGGTGGCTTATTACAACGTGTGGATACTTCCTGTTTGGTTATGACTCATAAAGAATCTGCTGATAAGATTAAGTTGACGGTGGCACAACCGGATTTGGCTTTGTATCGCGGTCCAAGCGATGAAGCGTTTGATAAAGATGGGAAACGTATCGAACGTAGTATCTATTCACGACCATGGATTGAAAATGCCAGTGGTGAAATACCTGTGACTGTAACGATAAAAGGGCAATGGAATGTAGAAGAAACTCCCTTTTGCAAGGTGATTTCTTCTGATAAGAAGCAAACAGTTTTGCAGTTCAGTTGCAAAGATGGTGCTAGCTTTGAAGTGGAGTTAAGGAGATAAAAGTCAGACAATAGGAGATCATTTGCTTTCCCTGATAGGGGAACAGTAGTTTCTCTTGGAGAAACCATAGTTTCCATGCCGTTGAAACTATTGTTTCTAGGTGCTGAAACTACAGTTTCCCAATGCTGAAACTTTAGTTTCCCGGTACGAAACCTTTGGTTTCAAGCCTTGAAACTAAAAGTTTCCCTACGAGAAACAAGGGTAATGCATTCATGAAATAAATAGGATTGCCTGGAGCTTCCGGAGTGAATACCTCCGCGTTGTGAAATGTAGCTTATCTGTTTCTGGTGACAGCATTATTGTTGTCACACTGCTGTCACCTATTGCTGTCACGGTGTTAATTGTTAATAATCAAACCGTTAAGCAGCAATCGGTGACAGGTGACAGATATATAATTAAAATAATTGTATAGAGAGGTTAGAACATAAACATGGCAACGGCAACAATACGGTTGTTACATACGGCATGGGTATCTTGAATTTTCCCATTGGACGTATTGAGCGAACCATACCATGCAGAGCTTAATGTATATTCCAACCCGAATTTCCAGTGGGGGACATTGTAGGTCAGTTCTGCTCCTGCCGTAACTAATTGGTTAAGGTCTGTTCCTGTTCCATAAAGTTTTGCATCATTTCCTTTGGGAGCATATAGTGCATCACTTGTTCCCAGATTCTTGGCATAGCCTACGAAGATTCCCGGCTTCCATTTCTGTCCGTAGACAACGTTGAACCAAGAGCTGGAGAAACGTATCGGAGTATATTCTTGTTCTCCCGTTTGTTCGTTGACAGACTTGATCCCGAATCCACCCAAACCGGAAGCTTGTGTCAGATTGGATCCTAATACACTCTTCGCACCTATAAACCAATCTTTATTCGTATATTTTACATGGGCTTCGTAGGACAGGGTGGTAATGCGTTCGTCCACCTTGAAGGTTGTTTCCATTGAATGCATATAGCCGGTATACGGGTCTGTAAAATAATGATGGAGTATTGCTTCCGTTCTAGGTTTCAGTGAAAGCATTTCGACGCCTACTCCTGCTTGCAATTGTTTACTTTTATAGTCTAATCCTAAGTAAATTTCGGGAATACAGCTTTGCTTCAGATACTTATGTGTTTTCCCTTCCGGTCCTTGTGAAGTATATTGTGATTGCCACACTGCGGCTCCGGTAAGTTGGAAATTCTTGTTTGTATAGCGATAACGAATTTGTGGCGCACGGCTGAATGGTTGGAACGGTGCTCCTACGGAGAGATTAAGAATCTGCGGAGACACATCTCCGAATAACGGATGCCAGTTTTGCCCGAGCAATAAAGCCGATTTACCCCAATCCAGATTCAAATAAGCATGACGAAGGCGAATGACCGAATAAGAAGTGCCTGTGCCGCGGAAGTCGACTTCTACTTTGGCAGACGTCTTGGCTGTTCCCAGTTTTGGACCGGCAACGTCTACTCCAAGGCGCGAATATAAAGTATAGAAGTTACTGTTGGGTGTTGAGGTCAAATCGTTCCCCTCCGGATCACGCACTTTGTCTTTTGGATACATATAAAACAATCCGTCTACGGTTTCTTCGTTAGCACGACTATTATAATAGAAGTCAGTACGAATCTGTCCGTAGAATTTGAACTTGAAATCCTGCATTTGTGCGAAACTGCCCGATACGGTTATCAGACAAAGAAAGATTAGAATGTATTTTTTCATAATGTGCATGTTTGTAAACGGGCGCAAAATTACGTAAAATTACTGGTTATCAGTTCATCGTTGATTAAAAAAGGCAAGGATTGCCTGATTATATTTATTGAGACTTGTGCTTTTATGAATTGCTTTCAGTAATTTTCTGTCTGCTTGCGGCATTAAATATTCCCAGAAAGTTTTCATTTTGTTCAGAAGTTGTTCGTCTCCTCCTTCCAACTGTTCTGCATATTGATTGTATACGCATTTGTGCATAGATTGCAATTTTTCTCTCATTTCATCGAACTCGAGTGCACGGTTTTGTCTATACTCCAAAGCTAATGCCGGGTTGGCAAGTAATCCCCGTCCTATCATCATTCCGGCTAGTCCGGGAAACTGTTCCTGAATGCGGTGAATATCTTCTACACTATTGATATCCCCATTATAGATGAGCGGATGTTTGCAGACTCCCTGAAAGGCTTCAAACGCTTTAAGGTCGACTTCTCCTTTATATTGCTGTTTTCCCAAGCGGGGATGCATAACCACTTGTCGTAGGGGGAGCTCATTGATAATCGGAGCCAGTTTCAGACATTCCTCCGGATCTTCCCAACCCAACCTCATTTTGATAGAAAAACTAATTTGCGGATATTCCGTAATCAGCCAGCTAAGTAACGCTTGCACTTCTTCGGGATAAGGAAGAATACCGGAACCATTGTGGCGTTTAGCCAGCATGGGAAAAGGGCACCCCATATTGATATCGACTTCCTTATATCCCTTTTCAATGAGTAGGGATAAGATTTTTTCTGCTTTCTCAAAAGAGGGAGCTATCAGTTGTGGAATCAGATGGGGTACTTGATTATTCCCGGGCTCGATTCCTCGGACATCTCTATGGCGAAATCCGCCTTTTTCGAGTCGTACAAATGGGGTATAATAAGTATCTATACCTCCGAAGCAGGCAGCATGAGCATTACGGTAAATCACGTCGGTATACCCTTGTAATGGGGCAAAATGAATAGGAAGAGTCTTTTGCATTGTTTTTATTTTTGTGCAAACTTATATATAAATGTTGATTTATACGCTAGTTGAGTAAAGAAAAATGCTTTTTCGGAGGAGAAGAAAGGGAAGAGGGTGGAAAGATATGGTAAAAGTAAAAGAGAGGAACCTCGCGGTCCCTCTCTTTCTGATGTTAAATTGATTAAAGTCTGATTTTTATAAACGTTTTCTATGATTGAAGGTTAGAAAAATTGGGGGATATGCTTTTATTCTACAACGTTTATAGTCAGTTCACGTACTACTTGACCACCTTGATGGACGTAGTTTGCATTGTTGGCTACGAAGGTAGCGGTATATGTTCCGGCCTCCTCGTAGGTATGTGAGTATATCTCTAATGTTTGCGAGATATTTTTGATGGCTACACCAGCGTCAGGATCGCAGGAACCATTGAGGAGGATTGGATTGGAAATAAGCCAAGTATCTCCTTTGGTATAATCTTTGCTACCCCCGCTAGTTACGAAATCGTTTGGTTGGCTAATTCTCCAAAAATAAGGAATATTACCATCCACTGTGGTGTATGCTATCTTGTCTGCATATTCAGCACTTTTCATTTCTTCAAGTGTGAGATTTTTGTTTCCTAATGCTTCCTTCAGTTTGGTAAGATGAGTGTTGTTTTTTGAAAGATCATCTAAATTGTAGGTTACATTTAAAGCCGAGAATTCGAAGTTCTTTGCATTAATTGTGGTTGATTTCCCATTGTTGAATTCTAGATTAAGTTGTAATCCTTTAATATGTATAACAGGCATTGTAGCGCTGTTGTCAAGGGGATTCAGGCGGAAAGCAATGCTGATTTCCTTGCCCAAGTAAGAAGTCAAAGGGCAAGAATAGTCTTTAGTAACTTTGGTTGCTTTGGGAAGATCTTCCTGGCTGACAAGTTCCGTCCAGTCACAGTTAGTAACAGCTTCTTTGTCTTTTTCCACGTTGTTGCCACTAATTCCTCCAAATCGATCGGATATTAATATGTGAGTAGAACCTTCGATGGTTTTCGCATTGCCATAGTCATATAATATAGAGAAATTGATTTCACATTTTTCTACGTCTTCCGGTTGCATTTCAATTCTGTCCCGATGTTTGTATTCATGGCCTATTTCTCCACTGAAGAAGCTGATAAAATCAGGGTCGCCATCGAAGCTGAACGTTACAGGGCTTCCTTTTTTTACAGTCACAGTTTTGCCATCGAAGCTGACATTGCTGTCTGTCACCACACCCACTTCCATTGCTGTTTCTTCTTTTAATTCCTTGTCGCATGAAGCCAGGGATAGTCCGGCAAAAGCGATAGTCATCAAACTTTTATATATTGTTTTCATGTCCTTTTCTTTTTAAAGTTATTAAGAGAATTACCAACCCGGATTATTCGTCTTGATAGCACCGTTTGATCCTATTTCATTGGCAGGAATCGGGAAATAATTGTAAGACTTCGGAATATTGAAGTAAGTATATACATTGATTCCGAACTTCCAGGATTCGTCAGCCTGTGCCTTGTCCACTTGTTCCTGCATCAGTTTGTAATAGTCTCCCCAACGGATCAGGTCGAAACGACGTGTGTACTCGAAGCAGAGTTCCATTGCACGTTCGTCTTTGATAGCCTTCCGGAAGTTGGTTTCATCCAGATTTGCAGCAAGCTTGTTGATTCCTGCACGCTCTCTTACTGCGTTGATACATTCATAAGCCAGATCATTAGGACCATGGTTGACTTCATTTTCCGCCTCTGCAATCATTAGCAGAATGTCAGAGTAACGGAGAAGAGGGAAGTTGATGGAAGTATCGTTTTTACTCTTCTTGTCTGCTTCATATTCTCTACGATATTTGGCGGCAGCTCTGTTGCGGTTCTTATTGGCATCGTTCTTCGATTCACGATCACCGTAAGTGGAACCCGGCTCTGTTTTACCATAGCTGAAGGATTTGTCCCAGTATTGTTGTTCCACTTCATCTCTTTTTCCCTTTACAAATTCACGACCGTCTACCGGAGTACCTTCTCCTGCTGACTGGGTGTAAGTGAATGGAGCGATGTTCCAGTTGCAACGGTCAATGTCACCGTTTGCTTCATACAATTCGAGCAGTTTAGGAGTATTCCAGATAAAAGCGTATGCATAACCCGGATCACCTTTACCGGTGATGGATGCTTTGGAAGAAAGATCTTTACCCTGAATACCAATGATATTACCGATTCTACCTTCTGCACGTACATCCGTTGAACGGTTACCTGCAAATTCTACTTCCCAAATACTTTCATTAGCCTTGGCACCATCCTTATTGAGAGCTGTGTTATACTTATCAGAGCAAATGTCGATAAAGAAATCCCAATATTTGGCAGTCAGTGAATGTCCTTCGTTTCTGACTAACTGTGCATAGTAACTCGCTTTCTTGAAGTATTCTGTAATCTCTGCATTTGTCGTACTGTTGGCTAAACCTACTTCCTTGTCGCGCTTAGGTTCGCCGGCTCTGAACATATATACCCGTGCCAACATACCCCAAGCTGCCGATTTGGAAACACGTCCCGGCAAGTAGTTCAAATCTTGGGCGGATTTGAGATCCTCGGCAGAACCGTACATCTCTCTGATGATGAAATCATAGATCGTCTGTTTGTCTGTACGCGGGATGGCGAGGTTATAAGCATCTTCTGTAGAATTAGTTTTGAAAGGTACATCTCCCCAACATTCTACCAAAGTGAAATAATAGAATGCGCGTAAGAAACGGGCTTCGGCTTTGTATTGCTTGCGGGTGTCGTCGTTCATATCGGGCACTGCATCAATATTTTCCAGGAAAATATTGGCTCTGTTGATGCCGGAGTATAATGTGTACCACAATGCTGCAACGGCCGGATCACTTGTATTGGCATTGTTACAGATCAACCCACTTTTGTTAGGTCCGCGGTTGGCACCACCATAGTGTCCCAGATCGTCACCTCCTACAAGGTATAAGAATTCATTTCCGTAGAAGGAACTTTGTCCCAGAATGGCATAGGTTCCTGTCAGCCAAGAGGTAGCGTCCGCTTCATTTTTGAAGAAGTTTTCAGGAGTGGTGTATGTCGGGTCTTTTTCCAGGAAATCGCAGGAAGTCAGGTTAAGTCCGATAAGAAGTGATATGATGATTATTTTTATTGTTTTCATATACGTAATTGTTTGAAGGATGATTGATTAAAAACCTAAGTTTATACCAAAACTGATAGAGTAGGCTCTCGGATAAGCGGAGAAGTCCAGTCCTGGAGTCAGTGCGCCTTCACGGATAGATACTTCCGGGTCATAACCGGAATATCCTGTACATGTCCATAGATTTTGACCGGCAACGAATACACGTGCATTGTCTATCTTCCATTTCTTGGTCAGTTGTTTCGGCAGTGTATATCCTAAAGATACGGTTTTCAGACGAAGGAAAGAACCATCTTCGATAATGCGTGTAGAGAACACTTTGTTGGAACCGGAGTCGGTAGCTCTCGGAATATTACTTTCCGGGTTTTCCGGTGTCCAACGGTCTGCATAACTTGCGTACTGGTTCAAGTCACGTGTCTTATTGCTGTTCTCGAAGAACAGGCGGTTGGCATTCAATACATCGTTTCCATACGACCATTGGAAGAAGATGCTCAAGTCAAATCCTTTGTATTCGAAATTGTTGGTAAATCCGCCCGTATGTTTCGGCATACCGTTACCGATCATAGTGCGGTCGTTATCGTCGATGATACCGTCACCATTCAGGTCTGCGTATTTCGGCATACCCGGTTGTGTATTACTTTCGGAAGAGAAATACGGAACATTGCGTTTCAGTGTATATGTATCACCTACTTTGTCGAAATCTTCGTATTTGTATGTACCTTCGTAGATGAATCCGTACATCATTCCCATCGGATAACCCACTTTGGCAATGTAGCTGTATTGAGAGTTATAGTTCTGGTCAAATTTGGCTGCACTCAA
>CDYU01001024.1_pt1 | contig 12032 bp, 9 predicted proteins | sample 480701 | NCBI WGS metagenome assembly CDYU01 (sample SAMEA3182105, study PRJEB8094) | gut metagenome | biome: human; feature: gut; material: Stool; isolation source: human stools | place: Canada | collected 2013-02-26 | reverse complement strand
ATACCATACTCTGCAATTTTATCCATTTCATAAGTTCTTATTTGTATCTCAAATAATTCACCATCAATGCCAAACACAGTTGTATGAAGTGATTGATATAAATTAGTCTTAGGCATAGCAATATAATCTTTAAATCTCTTAGGAACAGGTTTATACTTTGAATGAATTAATCCTAATGCTAAATAACATTCTTGTTCAGTATTAACAAATACTCTTAATGCTAAAATATCATATATATCATCAAACTTTTTACCTTTATTTAATTTTTGATAAATACTATATATACTCTTACTTCTACCTTTTATTTCATGAACAATATTATGACTAGTCAATAACTCTGATACTTCACTCATCATTTTATTAACTGCTTCGTCTCTCGCAGTTTTCTTAATATTTAATTTTTCTACAACATCATAATAAGCATCAGGTTTTAAATATCTTAAAGATAAATCTTCAAGTTCTGATTTAATTTTATATATACCAATTCTATGAGCAATTGGAGTTAATATTTCTAATGTTTCTTTAGCTTTTCTTTTTTGCTTTTCTTCACTCATTACATATAAAGTTCTCATATTATGTAATCTATCTGCTAATTTTATAATTATTACCCTAACATCTTCTGATAAACCTACTAAAATTTTTCTTTGATTAGCAGCTATTTGTTCTGTTTCACTACTAAATTTAATTTTATTAATCTTAGTTACACCATCAACAAGTAATGCAATAGTACTACCAAAATGTGCTTCAATATCTTCTTTTGTACTATCAGAATCCTCAATTGTATCATGAAGTAATGCTGCAGATATAGCATAAGCATCAGCATTTATCTCTGTTAAAATCCATGCAACATTAAGTGGATGAGTTATATAATCATCTCCACTTATTCTCTTTTGTCCAAAATGTTTTTTATAGGCATAATCATAAGCAGACTTAATTAATTTTAAATCTTCTTCATTATTATTATAAGTTTTAACTTGTTCTAACAAATCTTCTATTGTAATATCTTTAGTTTTTATACTCACAAGCATTACCTCCATCACATATATATTATACTATAATTGTATTAATTTTTAAATACAAAAATTTAATATAATCAAAAATAACTTGACATTTTATACAATTATGCTATAATATCAATCACGAAAGATGGGGATATTATGGAAAAAAAATATATTTATTTAACATTACCTAATACTTTTATTAAAGGACTTAGTGAAGAAGCAATTAATGATTTAGCATCATGGTATTCTAATCAAACATATCGTTTTGCATCAAATAATCGAGGATTTTGTACTGCAAAAATAGACTTAATATCTAAATATATGGGACAAAGAATTTTAGCAGGTGTAATCTCGACACAAGAAAAAATGAATATAGTAAGTTATGTTAAAACAATTAATACTAAACAAAATTTAGTATTAACTACTAAAAATGCTTCAAATGAAAATATGCTAATAAAATTAAACTATGGTAATCTAATGGATGTATGCCCAAGTTTAACAATAATTAAATCTGATGATGTAAAAAGAGTTAGTTTTGTTTACGATAAATATACCATTAAAACATTTAGAGAGAAAGAATCAGAACCATATGATTACGAATCAGAAGAATATAATAAATATTTTAACAACAATCAAGAAAAAGCAAAGAAAAAAGTTAAGGTTTTAAGAAAAACAACCTCTATATAATAGTATTATTATAATTTAAAGAGTACCAATTAGGTACTTTTTTAAATTTATTCATTTTTTTATTTATTCTATTAAATCACTAATTATAAGATTTTTACTCTCAATATTATCATTAAAAGCAAGTTAACATAAATAATTCTTATAAAAACAAGACCAAGAAAAATTAAAATCCTTATATTATAAGGATTAAAATACAAATGGTGCCAAATATAGGAATCAAACCTATGTCTAATCATTACGAGGGATTTGTTCTATCATTGAACTAATTTGGCATGAATATATGGAAAAATCCATATACTAACTTTTTATTGCTTTAAATATTTTCTTCCATAAATCTGAAGAAGAATAATTAAGTATACCTACTTTATATATTTTAAGTCCATATTTATATAATAAGAATATTAATACAACCATTACTAATACTGATATACTTACATCAACTAAAGTAATTTGTCCTACTAAAAACAAAGCTGGTGATAAGAATAAAGATATAAATGGTAAGTATGACATAATTCTTATAAATACACTTCCATCAAACATACTTGAAGCCATTGATAAATAGAATCCTAATAAACTAATTACCATAATTGGAGTTTGTAATTGTTGAAAATCTTCCATATTAGTAGTCATCGAAGCAAGTATTCCTGAAAGTAATGAATATGCAATAAATGTAACTATAATTAAAATTAATGTTAAAGGTATTGCATTAGATAATTTACTTAATATATCTAATCTACTTATAGTATCAGCAATTTCAGATAATACTTCATTATTACTAGATAATACATTACCTCCACTTAATATAAGTCTAAGTAATCCTCCAAATAATGAATATATAATCATAAGTAATCCTTGGAATAAAACAAAAGTATTACTAGAAATTAATTTAGATAAGAAGTGTACTTCAGGACTAACATTAGATATAATTATTTCCATAGATTTAGTACTTTTTTCTTCATTTATTTCTGAACCAATCATTTGAACTAAATAAGTAACAAGTAAGAATACAGGTAATATCACTATTGGAAATATTACACCAAGTGCTAAATTAGTTAAATCATCATCTTTTTTATCTTCGTTGATATTTATTTTTTCTATATCAACACTTTTTTCTATTAAATCCATTGTATCTTTATCAATACCATATGAATTTAAGGCAACATTTGTTTTTACTTGATTAATACTGGTAGTAATAAATTGATATATTATTGTGTCTACACTACCATTAACAATAACTTTAGCATTTATAAAATTATCATTATCATTATTTATTTCAAGTATTATATCTTTGTCCTTTAAATTTTCCTTTAATTCTTCAGTAGTTTTATCAGATAAAGTAATTGTACTATTTTTAATATCTTCAATATATTTACTAGATTCATTATAAATATTCTCTAAATCATCATATACATAATTAGTATTATCTACAACTAATATATTAGTAAATTTATCAAAATCCCCCCCAAATAATTTAATAATATAATCTATATTTAATATACCTATTAGAACAATTAATATTATTATATTGGCTACTACAAACCATTTAGATTTAATTTTTTTATTTAGGCTTAACCTAGTTAAATACCATAATTTCTTATTCATAGTTTTCACCTACTACATTAACAAATATTTCATTTAAACTTGCATCTTCGACAAAAAATTCTTGAATATTTTTACCCTTAGATACAATTTTAAATACACTATCTATATAACTATTATCTTTAATTTTAACAATATATTTATCATTTTCCATTATCACATTAATTACACCTTCTAATGATTTAATTTTATCAATATCAACTTCACCTTTAATAAATATATTTTTCTTTTTATAGTTTTCTTTTATATCTTTAAGTCTACCGCTTAAAACATTATTACCCTTAACTAAAATAACTATCTTATCGCAAAATAATTCTACATGTTCCATTCTATGAGTAGAAAATATTATACTAGTACCTTTTTCCTTTAAAGAAATTATAACACTCTTAAATAATTCTACATTAATAGGATCAAGTCCACTAAAAGGTTCATCTAATATAAGTAATTTAGGTTCATGAATAATAGCACTAATAAATTGTATCTTTTGCTGATTACCTTTAGATAATTCTTTTATTTTCTTATTCTTATATTCTTTAATATTAAATAAATCTAAATAATAATCTAATTTCTTTTCAATAGTATTTTCATCCATACCTTTAAGTACACCATAGAATTTTATTTGTTCTAAAACTGTTAACTTTAATAATAAACTCCTTTCTTCAGTTAAAAATCCTATCTTATCAGTAATACTATAATCTATCTTTTTATTATCTAAATATATATTACCAGTATAGTCATCAATTAAACCTAAAATCATTCTAAAAGTTGTAGTTTTACCTGCACCATTTAATCCTAGTAAGCCAAATATTTCACCTTTTTCTACTTCAAAAGATAAATTATTTACTGCAACTAAATCTCCATATTTTTTTGTTACATTACATACTCTTAGCATATAGCACCTCTAAATTAATTATACAATAAGAATAAAAGATTGTAAATCTTTAACTTTAATAAATTGCAAGAAAAATACTTAAGTTTTTCTTAAGTACTTTTAACAATTAATTCCTTTTACTTTATATTCAGTTATTTATAATATAATCAAAAATATTTATTTATCTTATAATTTATTTTTTATACAAAAAACAGCGTATAAAGGTATTGATTTTATTTTTTTAATTTTATCATACCCAAAATCCTTACTACTTATTCTAATTGAATAACTAGGTTTATATTTATCATTATAAATATTTAAACTTTTTGATCTAGTAGCATCCCCTGCTTTAACTTCAATAGGTATAATACCATCATCGGTATATAGTAAAAAATCTATTTCAGCGGAATTATCATTTTGCCAATAATAAAGATCAAAATTGTTACAAACTAGTTGATTAGCAACATAATTTTCTGCGATTACTCCTTTGTATAAAGAAATATTATCTCTTAATATATCTTGCATTGATATTTTTAAAATATTATTTAATATACCAATATCACTTAAATATAATTTAAAAGTATCTTCCTCCACAAATCCTTCAAGTGGAATTTCTGGGGTTTTAACTAGTTTTGATTTTAATACCATATTACTTGCTTCTAACCAATCAATCGAAGTAGCATAATCTCTTGATTTAGCATCTTTATATACTTTTGAAAACTGAAATTTATTTGAAAGATTAGATAATTGTGAAGGTAATGAATTATATACTCTATTTATTTTTAAAGATTCCGATTCATTAGTAACATATTTATTCATATCATTAAAATATGATTCTAAAATATTAGATAATATTGATTTATCATATTTTATATAATCTCTATTAACATCAACCATATTTTTAACGCTTTCAGGCATACCACCAGTTATTAAATACATTCTATATAAATTCATTGCTTTTTCATGTACAGAACTATCCATATGTTTATTTTTATTATAACAGTCTTTTATTAAATCAATTAATAGTCTTTCATTCATTGCAACTAAAAATTCCTCAAAATCCATTGGATACATTTTAATCATCTTAACTTTGCCTACTGGAAAAGATGATTTACTTCTTTTTAATTTAACTCCAAGTAAAGAACCAGCACATATAATTCTAACATTATTATGTTCTTCACAAAAATATTTTAATTCAGAAATTAATTTTTCACTTTCTTGAATTTCATCAATAAATAAAACAGTATTTTCTTTTTCAATATCAAAATTAAGTAAAACTTTTAATTGCATATACTTTTCATTCGATGTTAACGAAGAACTATATAAATTTAATATATTATCATCTTGAAACAAGTTAACATATAAATAATTTTCATAATTTTCTTTACAAAACTTATCTATAATATATGTTTTACCAGTTTGTCTTACACCTAATAACATTAACGGCTTAATATTATTAGTATTATTTTTCCACTTTAACAACTCATTATATATCTTTCTTTCCATACATTTATCTCCTTTACTTATATAAATAATAACACTTTTTGTATTAAATTTCAAGTGTTTTCTGTAATTTCTTCACTTTTTTTATACTATCAATTTAGCATTTTTTGCACCTTTTTGATACGAATGTTATACACAAAATGCACTTTTTTTATAGATGATAAAAAATACTTAAGTTTTTCTTAAGTACTTTTAACAATTAATTCCTTTTACTTTATATTCAGTTATTTCGTCGTCATCATCATCTTTGATTGGCTTAGTAATTCTAATGTACTCTAATTTACTCCATAAATAATTAGATACAAAGATACTTGATAATGTACCAAAAATAAATCCTACGAGTAATGCTATATTAAAATTAACTATTTCTTTAGCACCCATAATAAGTAACATAATTACAGGTATAATTGTAGTAACACTAGTTAATATAGTTCTAGATAATACTCTTTTAACACTAGTATCTACTATTTTATTTATATCTTCACTAGTTTTAACATTCTTCTTTTCTTTATATAATTCTCTTATCATATCAAATGTTACTATAGTATCATTAATTGAATAACCTATTATAGTAAGAATTGCTGCGATAAATGTAGAATTTATTTCTATATTAAATAATCCAAAGAATAATATAGTTAATACTACATCATGTAATAAAGCAATAATACCACTAATAGCATAATTAAACTTAAATCTAATACTTACATAAATGATAATTGCAATACTAGATATAATTAAAGCTTTAATAGCATTCTTAACTAATTCTTTTTTAACTACATCACTTACTACATAAATATCTGAAGATAATTCATAATTAGATTCAATATAATCATTTAAACTTTTTATTTCGTCTTTATTTAATACTTCATCAATTATATATGTAGAATTATTATTTTCTATTTTATAATCTTTTAAAGTATAGTTTAACTCTTTTATATCATTAGTTAAATCAGTATTATTATTAATAGTAATACTAGTACCACCAGTAAAATCTACTCCTAGATTATATTTAGTAAATATAGTAGCAATACCACATACTATTATAACTACAAGTATACCAATTGTATATTTTTTAGCAATAGAAATAAAATTTAACTTTTTAAATGGAACTTCTATTTCTTTTGATTTAGTTATTTTCTTTTTATTTACTCCAATAAATAAATTTAACTTATCATCAAAGTATGTTGTTTTAATAAATAATTTTAATATTTGTCTTTCTAAATATACCATTACTATAACAGTAACAATAATATTAATAATTAACATAGTAGCAAATCCTTTAACACTACTTTGTCCAAGAATAAATAATATAATTGCTACAATTATTGTAGTAATATTAGAGTCTATTATACTACTTAATGAAGTTTTATTACCTATTTCAAAGGATTTACTTAAATTATTACCTATTTTTAATTGTTCTTTAATTCTTTCAAAACATATAATTGCAGAGTCTGCAGCCATACCTATACCTAGTAGCATTGCAGCAATACCAGGTAATGTTAATACTCCATTTATTAAATAGAATATATATAATGAACAAACAGTATAAATTATAAAACAAACTCCGGTAATAAATCCTGAAAATCTATATACTATAATCATTAATATAATTACTAAAATTATTCCAATAACACCCGCAATTAATGTTTTATTTAAAGCATTTTCTCCAAAAGAAGCTTCCACTGTACGACTAGATATTTCTTCTAATTTTGTAGGTAGTGCTCCCGAATTAATTAAATCAGTTAATTTTTTTGCAGATTCTTTAGTAAAGTTTCCTTGAATTACAACATCACTTGCAAACGCTTCATTTACATATGGTGCAGATAAACAATTAGAACTATCACTACCACATTTCTTTTCTTCTTTTCTAAATGAATCTACTCCTTCTTCAAAATCTAACCAAATAACCATTCTGTTATCCATCATATCTTTTACTTTTTTAGTAGCCTCATAAAAAGCATCTTTATCTTTTATTGATAAGCTTATTACATATCTTCCTTGATTATCTGTAGATACTTTTGCATTACCTCCAAGAACATCAGAAGTTAATAAGATATTATCCGAAGGATCTCTAAATGTTAAAACTGCAGTTGAAGACAATATTTCTCTTGCTTCATCTTTATTTTTTACTCCTGCAAGTCTTATTCTTATTTTATCTTCACCTTCAATAGATATTTCTGGTTCACTAACTCCTAAAATATCTATTCTTTTTAATATAGATTTATAAGTATTATATACCATATCACTATTAAGTTCTCCTTCAATTGGACTAACTTGATATAATACTTCAAATCCTCCTTGTAAATCTAATCCATAATTAATTTTATCCATTAATTTAGGTAAATATAAACTACCACTTATAGCAATAACAAGAGATATTAATATACCTGGTATTACTTTAAACTTTTTATTCTTTATAACTAAAATTAATATAATAGATATAACTAAAAGTATACCTAATATTAACATAATTAAATTAAAATTCATACTTTCACTTCTTTCTATTTTTCTTTAACGCTTTTAATATTTTGTAAAGTAAAACGATATTTTTCTTTGAAGTTAGGATATTTATTATGATCTACTTCACTTAAAAACATATCTTTATTTCTTACATATAATTTATTTTCACCATATAATGCTCTATATACAACCATTTCTTCATTAGTTTCACTATTTGTTGCAACATCTAATACTAAATATAAATCTCCTTTAAAATGTTTATATACATGATTTATTTTTAATTCATTCATTTCTTTACCTCTATAACATATTTCTATCATTTTTCTTTAAATGATCTTTTAAAAATCTATCTACTTTATAAATATCAACCATCATTATATCATCAACCATTTCAGATATACTTAAATTAACATCTTTACACCATTTATTTATCTTTAAATAATTCCATATATCAGTTCTAGTTATATAATCATAATCTTTATTAATTAATCTTAATTTAACATCAAACGCAGGCTTTAAACTATTAAATAATTCTCTCATACTTTTATATTCATCCATATAACTTCACTCATTTCTTTATTTATTTAATTGTTTTTTCACAAAATTCGGCTTAGTACTAACTAACTATTCCTACAATAAAATATTCTTGCACTAATAATTATTTTATCATAAATATTAACTATAATCTATACAAACAATTAAATTTAGATAACTTTTTAAGGTATCTAAATTCTTTTAAAAGACTTTTTAAGGCTTTTAAAACCATGGAATAACTTTTAAGTTATGTAATGGCATAGAATATATTTAAGAATTATTTAATAAATATTCCCTAAATTCATTAGCTATCTCACTAGGTAATATTTCACTTAATTCTTCAATACTAGCATTCTTCATATTATCTATTGTTTTATATTTCTTTAATAGTTTATTTCTTCTAACTTCTCCTACTCCAGGTATATTATCTAAAATACTTGCTAAAGCACCCTTACTTCTTAAATTTTTATGATAACTAATTGTATAATTATGTACTTCATCTTGCATCCTAGTTAAAAGTAAAAATAAATTGCTCTTCTTATCAAGTACTATTTCCCTATCACTTGTAATTAACATATTAGTACTATGTCTATCATCTTTTTTTAGTCCTGCGACAGGTATATTCATATTCAAAGAATTAATTATTTCTTCACAAACATTAACTTGTCCAAGTCCACCATCTACAATTATTAAGTCAGGGCGTTCTAACTTATCTTTTAATACTCTAAAATATCTTCGATAAATAACTTCCTTCATGGTACCATAATCATCATTAACATCATTAGTTATCTTAAATTTCCTATATTCACTTTTCGCAGGTTTACCATCAATAAATACAACCATACCAGATACATTAAAACTACCAAATAAGTTAGAGTTATCAAATAATTCAATTCTACTAACCTTAGGTATATTAAGTAGGCTTGCTAGTGTCTTCATTGAATCTAATAAATTCTCTTCTTTTTCTAACATTAAAGATACTTTCTCATTATAACATACTCTAGCATTTTCATTAGATAAATCTAATAATTTCTTTTTACTACCTTTTTCAGGAGTAATAAATTTAATATTAAAAGAATTACTAAACACTTCATTATCTATACCACTTACTAATACTTCTTTTGGTCTTATTGTATGTTCAAAATAAAATTTATAAATATATGTAGATAATTCTTCTTCTAAAGTATCTACCATAGGAAATACAACACTTTTCTTATCTAATAATTTGCCTCCACGAATAAATAAAATTGATATAGATAAATAATTATCTTTAGTATAATACCCTATTACATCTCTATTTACTTTATCATCTAATTCTACTTTTTGTTTTTCTAAAGTAATATTTACATAGTCTAACAATTCTTTATATTCTAAAGCTTTTTCAAACTCTAATTTTTCTGCATAACTTTCCATCTTTTCTTTTAATTTATCAGTAACTATCTTATCGTTACCATTTAAAAAAGATATTATTTCTTCCTTTATTTTATTAACTATATTTATATCTACTTTATTAGTACAATAACCTAAACACTCTCCTATATGATAATATAAACATTCTTTTTTAGAATAATTCTTACACTTTCTAATTGGATATAATCTATTTAATAATTCTACTGTTTTTCTAGCCGCAGATACATTTGGATATGGTCCAAATACATAATTATTCTTTTTACTAATTTTAGGATTTCTAACTACTATTAATCTAGGTATATTATCATTAGTTAATTCAATATAAGGATAACTTTTATCGTCTGTTAACATTATATTATATTTAGGATTATACTTTTTAATTAAATTTATTTCTAAAAGTAAACTTTCTAATTCACTTGAAGTAAGTATATAATCAAAAGTATAAATATCTCTAACTAATCTAGCAGTTTTACCTGTATGAGATTGTTTAAAATAAGAACTTAATCTATTCTTTAAATTTTTACTTTTACCTACATATATTATAACATTATCTTTATTTTTCATAAGATAACATCCAGGTGTATGTGGTACTTTACTTAATTTTTCCTCAATCATCTTATTTTACCTTGCATACTTTCTATTACTATATCTTTATTATATTTATTATTAATAAACTCTACCATATCTAATACAGTAGCACTCTTACCTAAAATACTAGAAAAATAATTATAGACATTTTCACTAAGGAAATAATTTATATCATTAATTATATCTTTATAATCATTTAAAGCATCATTATAATCAATATTATCTTTAGATAATGAATTAACAGATTTATTTGCTATACCTAAATCTTTTAATAAATATGATAATTCAGTAATATCTACTTCATAATTATTACTTTGTAAATAGTTAACTAATTCAATTGCACTACTTTTAATTAAATTATAATTTAAGATATTTTTAGGTAACATCATTACTTCATTTAAAGGTTTATCTTTATAATCTTCTGGTATCATAATACCTGTTATATTTGATGGACTAATACTTTCTTTTACTACTACTTCATCACTTCTTTTAAGAAGTTCTTTATTTTTATCATATATAAAAGGAACATCTTCAATAATTATACTAATACCATTTTTAATATACATATTATAAGCACTTAATGGATCATCAGATACATATAAATATCTAACTAAATAAATATTATCTTTATTAGCATCCATAATTAATTTATTAATACTATCTTTATCTTTAATATCTTCATCTATTGTAAAATTGTAATTCTTTGAATATGGTATATTATTACTCCTAGCATAATTTTCACTAACTATTCCATATTTTAATATACCTTCTAACTTCATTGGATTAAAACTAATACCATGTATTAAAGTATCATCATTAAATTTATAATTCATTATATCACTCTTTTCTATATCTATTATAACAAATTAATTTTAAAAATAATAGTATTTATTGACTAGTAAATATAATTTTACTTTTTATAAATTTTAAGTTATAATTATTCTTGAGGGATAATATGAAAAGAATATCAAATAATATAGAAAATACTATAATAATTAAAAATTCTAAGTTTATTACTAATTTATTTATCGTAGAAAATATTGAGGAAGTTAATAAATATTTAAACTTAATTAAAGATAAATATAAAGATGCTAATCATAATTGCTATGCATATATTGTTGATAATGTAAGAAAATGTTCTGATGATGGTGAACCAAGTGGTACTGCAGGTATACCTATGATGAAAGTATTAGAACATAAAGATTTAAACAATGTTTTAGCTGTTGTAACTAGATATTTCGGAGGTATTAAATTAGGTGCAGGTGGTTTAGTTAGAGCATACACTAATTCAGTAAGTAAGACTCTTGATATAGTAAATATTATAGATACTATCAAAGGATATAATATAGATATTATCTTTAATTTTAATGATATAAAGC
>CDYU01043951.1_pt1 | contig 12087 bp, 8 predicted proteins | sample 480701 | NCBI WGS metagenome assembly CDYU01 (sample SAMEA3182105, study PRJEB8094) | gut metagenome | biome: human; feature: gut; material: Stool; isolation source: human stools | place: Canada | collected 2013-02-26 | reverse complement strand
ATCATTTCCTTGCAGTAGTCGATCTTCTCGTTGTCAACGAGTGATGTACCTACTTCATAGCCCTTAGCCTTTAAGAATGTGTAAGCCATACCGCCGCCGATGATAAGTGTGTCGCACTTTTCGAGGAGGTTTGATATAACGTTCAGCTTGTCTGCAACCTTAGCACCGCCGAGGATAGCAACGAAAGGTCTTACGGGGTTTTCAACAGCGTTGCCTAAGAACTCGATTTCCTTGTTCATAAGGTAGCCTACTGCTGTTTCCTTAACAAACTTTGTAACGCCTACTGTAGAAGCGTGTGCTCTGTGTGCAGAACCGAAAGCGTCCATTACGAATACATCGTCGTCAACGAGATCTGCAAGCTCCTTAGAGAATGCTTCACCGTTCTTTGTTTCTTCAGCGCCACGGAAACGTGTGTTTTCAAGAACAACTATCTCGCCGTCCTTCATTTCTGCAACTGCCTTCTTTGCGTTCTCGCCTACTACTGTATCGTCCTTAGCGAAAACTACCTTTGTATTAACAAGCTCTGCAAGTCTTTCAGCAGCAGCCTTAAGAGAGAACTTGTCCTCGGGACCGTTCTTCGGCTTGCCGAGATGTGAACAAAGAACTATCTTTGCGCCGTTCTCAACTAACTTATTGATTGTGGGAAGTGCGGCCTGGATTCTGTTGTCGTTTGTGATCTTGCCGTCCTTCATAGGTACGTTGAAGTCTACACGAACAAGGACTTTTCTGCCCTTTACCTGTAAATCTTCTACATTCTTCTTGTTTAATTTGCTCATGGTAATGATCCTTTCGCTTTTACTTTATTTGTATGAGGCTGTCCTCAAGAAATACAAATTTCACGCATATTTTTATACTTCTGCGCTCATATTTATTTTACCAAAAAAGCGGATAAAATGCAAGTACTTTTTATAAAGAAATCGAATAAAACAGCACGGCGGGAAAGTATTCCCGCCGTGTGTTTGCTCGTAGTAAAAGTCTGTTTTGAAAAATATAGCCTGATCTCAATCCCTAACCCAAACTCCATTCTCCTAGGTGAAGAGCTTTGCCTAAAGCAAGGACGCTTTGATTGCTTGCCACAAAGCCTACAGAGCAAGCAACACTCAATACCCGTTTTAATTTAGTAGATATATAGATTTTCCGACAGACTTCAGCGCTTTTCCTGAAAAGCAGGACACTGTTTGCTGTATAGATCACTTATTCGTTTGTAATCGGAATTTCTGCTATCAGCTTTGGCACAGGATCTTTTGGGATAATGTCATAATAACGATCGTTATTGAATACATAACCTTTTTCAACGGCATTTGATACCGAGAGATAGTTCTTTCCGCAGTACAGACCGGTAAACGTACTGACTCTTCCCTCAGAATCCGTGTTAGCTATGCAATAGTCGCCTGAAGCGTGAACGTTTGCGTTGTTATGTTCCAGATTATATGTGTCTATATCATCAAGATGTACAAAATATATTTCGCAGTTCTTTACAGGCTTTCCGTTGTCATCCTTAAGCACCATGTCGATGTCAATATCGCCATAGTCGGTGGCAATGTATGAAGAGTAAAATCTATCCCCGAGTATGACTTTCGGCTTACTGCTCTTTACAAGATCTTTGCGCACCATTATAGTGCTATAGATATGATTGTTTTCGCCTTGGATATTATCTATGCTTACAAGCAGGATATAATCATTTACTTCTTCTCCGGTGATAATTTTGCCGTCAACGCTTATGCTTGCATAGCTTACCGGAGTCTTTTTCACTTTACATCCCGTAATCCTACGACCGTCAACAGTGTCGATCAGTCGTGCTCCTTGCCATATGTTATCGTCTATATAGGTATCGCCATAATGGATAAGCTCAACCGGTATGTAAGTGTGTTCCTCATATGTGTAGGATTTTTCTGCAAGCGCATACTGCTGTTCGCTGTAATCGGGCAGAGTATCCTCCTCCTGAATACTTTCGTCTACAACCTCAAATTTGTCGGCAGGAAGAGTACCGGTTGTCAGATCGATATTTATAATGCTGTTACTGCTGCTTTCGGTCACGGTGAATACGGCAAATCCGTTGTCGCCTGTAGTGGTCATCATAGGAGCGGCTATAACGTAAATGCCGTAGTCTATGCTGTCAAATGTGTGATCACTGCCATCGGTATTAAAATAGGGTACTTCTGATATTTTGGATTGCTTTATGGTTATGACTTCATCATTTGTAAGGAACGCTTTGTCAACCTTATAATAGTAAAGCATACTTCTGTCAAGATCGGCTGCGTTGCCTGTCATTCTGAGCGTTACATTAGTCGCAGTACCTGTCGGCTCGGGTGCGGGCTCGGCAGTTGTGGTTTCGGGCGCGGCAGTTGTCTGCGGTGCGGTCGTGCTCTCGGTTTTGGGAGCTGTAGATGCTGCGGCAGTCGTTGTTGAAGTTGTTGTGGTAACTGTTGTTGTCACCGTTGTGGCTTCAGGCTTTGATAAGTTGTCACTGTCACTTACCACAGAGGTTATATCAACGGTTTTCGCGTCTGATTCTATTTCGCTTGCCATTCCGCAATTATACATAAAATTATCGGAGTATGCGTTTACGTCCATAAAAATCGTGTTATATATCTCAACTACTATACGAAGTTTTCCGTCAACATACTTCATAGGTATATATTTAAGCTCAAACGTTTTGCTGTCGTTATTGCCCTCTTTTGCGGTAAGCGATAACAGTATCAAAGAATTATGGCTTTCATCGGTATAAACAGCCGCACAATACTGTGTATGCGCTGAGTAGGGTTCTGTTATCGGAAGCTCTTTGTCGATATTTATACCGAAATTCGATTTTATGTTATTTTTATCCGCCGGCTGAATGTAATCGGGGCAGTAATCATAAAAATCTTCCGTGAAATTATCTGAGTAATTTCCCGTATATACCTGTGATACGGTGTTTATAAATTCCTCTGAGGTGTCAAAACCGAAATACGCTTTGTCGGCATAATAAAAACGTTCATTTTCATAATAGCCCGTGCCGACAAAGCAGTTGGCACTGTTGTTTTTGAAGCTTTCAATTTCCTGTACACTCATATCCGAGGATATGCCTACCGCCGCATTGCTGTCGGGAAGAACGATATATTTGTTTGTGATGTCAATTGCATTATCAAACAGGTCAAGCATTTCACTCTGAACCTGCTTATCCGTGCAGAAAATGCTGTCAAAATCATCAGACGCATTGATTTCTGTAGTATCTATGGTCGGTGTATTATCTATCCTGCGATAAGTTATTTTTCCGAGCTGTGCCCAGAATGTCTTATCATCAACAAAAGTCATTCCGCTCTTTTCGGAATGCACCTTTGTGTTTTCCGAGGGTGTGATAATACTGTTGGCAGTGCTGTTGCCGCCGATCGATACGTTGATAGGTCCGCCCTGATTGTTTATTACCGCAAAATGTATTCCGACACCTGCCGTGCCTGCGGCGACAACTACTGCGGCGGCCGCTGCGGCATAGCGTTTTATCTGCGGTATGAAGCTGCGTTTCTTGTCGCTTTGCAACAGCCTGTTAAGGCCGTTTTTCTTCTGCTCGTCTGTAGCGTTTACTTCATCGAATGCCTGTTTAATTGTCATTTTATTCAACGCTCCTTTCATCACTGAGGACATTTCTCAGCCGCTCCCTCGCTTTCTGCAATCTTGTGCGGACCGCAGAAGAGCTTATGTGCAACATCTGTCCTATTTCTTCGCTCGAGTATCCGTCATAATAGAACAGATACACAGGTATTTTCAGCTTGTCGGGCAGTTTTGAAAGCTCGCTGAGAAGCTCTTTTGCTTCATTGCTTATATTGCTGTCGGGAATATTGTCGTTGAGCGGCTCGTTTTTTCTGCACGCCGCCTTGAGCATATTCTTGCAGATATTTGAAGCAACACGGATAAGCCATGCTTTTTCGTGGTTTTCGCTTTCAAACTGTTTTCTTGTTTCGATTGCTTTCAGAAAAGCGTTATGTACAGCGTCTTCTGTATCCTGTATATTTTTCATATACATATAGCACACCCTGTAGAGAGTGTCGAAATTGCGTTCATAAAGCTCTCTTATGCTCTCGGAAGAATAATCTGACGTCATAAATCGTTCCCCCTGAGTTTTTCTCTTTGAATGTAATACAACTGACAGATGTGTTTTGTCTGTCGGAGAATAAAAAAATGCGGTTGAAAGTTCAACCGCAAAACAAGGACGGGAAAACCCGTCCTTTATATCATCTTTCTTCTCTGAAGTACGCTTCGCCGAGCGCCTTAGGAGGCTGATTCTCTTTCTTCTTTCTCATTGCTATGAAAATCAGCACTATAATGGTGGCAATGTAAGGGAGCATTGTTAAAAACTGCGAGGGTATCTGTATCTCCCAGCCCTGCATCTTGTAGTTTAAACCTCTCAGCATACCGAAAAGGTAGGCGGCGAATATCGCCTTGAGCGGATTCCATGTACTGAATATGATGAGAGCAACGGCTATCCAGCCTGCGCCTGCCGTAACGTTATCCTGCCAGGTTGTCAGGAATGCGGTTGACAGATAAGCACCGCCGAGTCCGCAAAGGAAACCGCCGAGCAGAATATTTATATACTTATGGAGCGTAACATTTATGCCCGAAGCATCAGCCGCACCGGGATTTTCGCCAATCGCCCTTACATAAAGTCCGAGCTTTGTCTTGTTGAGGTAGAAATACGCAAGCACGGCTATGACAAGTCCGAGCCATACATATATATCCTGCGAGAAAACAGCCTCGCCGAGTATCGGAATATTGCTGAGAACAGGTATTTCTACAGGGCGGAATGCCGAGCTTACCGACTGGGGTATCTGTTCGCTTGATACCCAGCCGCCTATAAGACCGGAAACGCCCGTGCCGAATATGGTCAGCACAAGACCGGTAACGACCTGGTTTCCTCTGAGCGTGACGGTTATAAAGGCATATATAAGCGCACCTGCCGCACCCGCAGCACCTGCCGCCAGCATAGCGAGCAGAGGATTTCCCGTAGTGCACGCAACTGTGAAGCCGAGCGACGCACCCATAAGCATCATACCCTCGACACCGAGGTTCATATGACCTACCTTCTCACAAAGTATACCGCCGACAATGGCAAACAGTATCGGAGTACCTGTCTGAATGGCGGTCTGTAAAAACAGACCTATCTGATGAAGAATCTCCATTATTCAGCCTCCTTTACTGCGGTATGCTTGCGAAACGATATTTTATAGTTTATAAAGAACTCGCACGCAAGAACGAAGAATATGATAACGCCCTGCATTATTTCCGTAATGGACGAGGGTATCTTCATTACCTGAAGCGAGCTTCCGCTCTGGAGAAGTATCGAGAACATAAACGACGCAACCACGATAACAGGCGGCTTCAGCTTTGCAAGCCAGGCGGTGATTACCGCCGTAAAGCCAAGACCTGCCGACATCGAATCGGTTATCGACTTCTCAACGGCACTCGACTGCATAAAGCCTGCCATTCCGCAAAGACCGCCGGAGATAAGAACTGCAATCACCAGTATTTTAACCGTATTCATACCGGCATATTTTGCGGTGGTTTCGCTTTCGCCGATAACGTCAATCTGATAGCCGAGCTTTGTGTAGCGGAGCAGTATCGTCATAATAATTACGAGTACCAGCATTATTATCCAGCCTGCGTGAATGCCGAATACATCGGGCAGTACCGCATTTTCCGAGAAGTTAGGCACCTTTGCCGCACCGAGTGCCGCAGGGTCTTTCCACGGGCCGTATTGCAGATAACTTATAAAGGCTATCGCTATATAGTTCATCATCAGCGTTACAAGCGTTTCGCTCGCACCGAACTTAGCTTTGATAACCGCAGGGATAAGCGCCCATAAGCCGCCGCAGATGAAGCCTGCAACGCACATAAGCGGTAAAAGGAGTATAGGCGGCAGATCGGGACACATAAAAGCCATTGATGCCGCACCGAATGCACCCATATAGAACTGACCCTCAGCGCCGATATTCCAGAACTTCATTCTGAACGCTATAGCTATACCGAGCGAAAGAGTGGTAAGCATTATCGTTTTGTTCATAACGTCCTTGAAACGCTTGAACGGGGTCTGTATTATTTTGCCGAAAACCTTGAAAGGATCATAACCCATTATGGCAAGAACAATGCCGATAAATATCAGCGACAGCACAATAGCGCCTATTCTTATAAGAACGTCAACGAGCTTTGATGTGCCTTTCTGCCGCTTTGAAATCTGTATCATGCTCATACGGCCTTCTCCTCTCCCTTGTTGATATGGTCGCCCACCATCATAAGACCTATGTCTTCCTTAGTGACGGTCGTGGGGTCTACTATGTCGATTATCTCACCGTCGTGTATTACCATAAGTCTGTCGGAAATGCTTTTCAGCACGTCAAGATCCTCGCCTATGAACAGCACGGCAACGCCTTTTTTCTTCTGCTCGTTGAGCATATGATATATATTGTATGACGCACCTATATCAAGACCTCTTACGGGATAAGCGGTTATAAGCACCTTGGGCGAGAGCCATATTTCTCTGCCGAGAAGCACCTTCTGTATATTACCGCCGGACAGCTTCTTTACAGTGTAGTTTACAGACGGGGTGTAAATATCAAAATCGTGTACGATCTGCTCTGCAAGCTTCTTTGCAAACTTGCTGTCTATGAACGGGCCGGGATTATGGTTATAGGACTTTAAGATAACGTTGTTCGTTATACTCATTCCTGCCACAAGACCCATACCGAGTCTGTCCTCGGGAACAAAGCTCATACTGATGCCCTTGCGTATTATCGCTCTGGGATCAAGTCCCTTTATGCTGTCGCCGTCAAACTCAATATCGCCGTCGGTCATTTTGTCAAGGCCTGCGATTATCTCGCAAAGCTCCTTCTGACCGCTTCCTGCTATGCCTGCAACACCGAGTATCTCACCGCCGTATACGTCAAAGTTCACGTTATCAAGCACGTTTACGCCGTCTGTATTTTTCTTCGTGAGATTTTTCACGGAAAGCATCGGCTTTGCGTTATAGTCACAGCACTGCGGACGCTCTATTTCAAGCGTTACCGCCTTGCCGACCATCATCTCGGTAAGCTGTTGGGGAGTGGTTTCGCTTGTCTTTACCGTACCGATACATTCGCCCTTACGCAAAACGGTAACACGGTCGGAAATATCCATAACCTCCGCCATCTTATGAGTGATAATGATTATCGTACAGCCCTGCTCCTTCATCTTTCTGAGAATAGCGAACAGTGCGGTTATCTCCTGCGGGGTAAGCACCGCTGTAGGCTCGTCAAGTATAAGAACGTTTGCGCCTTGGTAGAACGCCTTCATTATCTCTACAGCCTGCTTTTCGCTGACAGACATATTGTATATCTTCTTGTCGGGGGTAACGTTAAGGCCGTATTTCTCGTTCAGCTTGTTCACATGGTGAGCCATACGCTTTTTCGATGTGACAAAATGCTTTATATGACCCATTACCACGTTTTCTGCGGCGGTCATTACATCGACCAGCTTGAAGTGCTGATGTACCATACCGATGCCTGCCTTTATAGCGTCACCGGGTGAGCCGAAGTGCATCTTCTTACCGTCAATCGAGATAGTACCGCTGTCGGGCGTATATATGCCGCTGAGCATATTTACAAGGGTACTCTTGCCCGAACCGTTTTCACCGAGCAGGGCAAGTATCTCGCCCTTGTATACGTCAACGGAAATATCCTTGTTTGCGTATACCGAGTCAAACGATTTGGTTATGTGTTCAAGTTTTATATAAGGGTCTGCCATATAACCTCCTTGAAAATAGCGATTTGTCTTTTTAAAACATCGCAGATATTCCGGTGCTTTAAAAAGACAAATCGGGCAGCCGCAATGGACTGCTCGTATTGTCTTTAATAGTCTTAAGATTCTGTAAACTGTAGATTATGCGGGGATAGTACCTGTTACGCCCTTAACAAACCAGTTCATGTTCCAGATTTCTTCATCTGTCATCTTAACGCCGTCTTCAACCTTCTTGTTGCCTTCCTGATCGTAAAGAGGACCTGTGAAGGGTTCGAGTGTGCCGTCGATGATAGCCTTCTGAGCCGCATCTACCTTTTCCTGTGTGCCTTCTGCGCAGAGGTCTGTCAGCTTGTCAAGGTATGTCATGTTAGCGGCAAGACCTTCCCAGTATGCACGGCTTGTCCATGTACCGTCCATAGCCTTCTTTACATCGTCTGTGTAGAATGTCTTCCAGTCGAAGCAAGCGGCTGTGAGGTAAGCCTTGGGAGCGGCGTCTGATGTGGGGAAGTTGTAGCCGATGCAGTATGCACCCTTTTCTTCAGCGGCAACCTGAGGAGCTGTTGTATCCTGGTGCTGAGCGATTATGTCAACACCCTTGTTGAGAAGCTCAAGTGCTGCCTGCTTTTCAACGGTGGGGTCATACCATGTATCTGTGAATACTACTTCTACCTTAGCATCGGGGTTTACAGACTGTACACCGAGTGTGAATGCGTTGATACCACGGATAACCTCGGGGATACCCTTAGCGGCAACATAACCGATGTAGTTCTTCTTTGTCTTCATACCTGCAACGATACCTGCAAGGTAACGAGCCTGGTATACCTTACCGAAGTAGGTTGACATATTGTCTTCTCTCATATAGCCTGAGCAGTGAGCAAACTTTACATTGGGATGCTCCTTTGCCATCTGGTCTGTACCTTCCATAAAGCCGAATGAGTTTGTGTAGATAAGGTTGCAGCCTTCATCGATAAGCGTCTGGATAGCTTCCTTAGTGTCGGCAACGGTTTCGGGTACGTCCTCAACGTAGAAGGTCTTTACGCCCATAGCCTCAACTGCAAGTCTGCCTGCATCGTGAGCCTGTGTGTAACCGCCGTCGTTGATCTTGCCGATGTAAACAAAGCCTGCTACAACATCGCTCTTGGCTGTGCTGTCGCCTGTGCTCTGTGCGTCGGAAGTCTTGCTTTCATCCGTACCGCTTGTTGCGGCATTGCCGGAGCAGCCTGTGAGTCCTGCTGTAAGTGCGCAGGTTGCCGCCAGTAAAATGGCGATAAGTTTCTTTTTCATGTTTTTCCTCCCTATTAAAACAGTAAAAGATATATTAACGGCACTTTGCCGCTAAATACGGTTATTTACGGCTCAGTGTCTGAAAATACAGCCGCCGTCAACGCTCATCGAGTCAACTATTGCGAGCGATTCTACTCTGATGCCTTTCGAGCGGACAAGATCTCCGCCCTTCTGGAAGCCCTTTTCTATAACGATACCTGCGCCTGCTATACTTGCGCCTGCGCCCTTTACTATGTCGATAAGGCCGAGTAAAGCACAGCCGTTTGCAAGGAAGTCGTCGATTATAAGCACGTTGTCATCGGGTGACAGGAACTTCTTGCTGACTATTACGTTATATGTACGCTTGTGCGTAAAGCTCTCGATAGAGGTCGAATAAACCTCGCCGTCTATGTTTACGCTCTGCGCCTTCTTCGCAAATACGACAGGACATCCGAAATACTGCGCCGTAACGCACGCAATGCCGATGCCCGACGCTTCTATAGTCAGTATCTTGTTTATGCTCTTGTCGGGAAACAGTCTGCGGAACTCCTTGCCGATCTCGTTGTAAAGCTCAATATCCATCTGATGATTGAGAAAGCTGTCAACCTTGAGTACGTTTCCCTCTTTTACTATACCGTCCTTGTTTATGCGTTCTTCCAGTAACTGCATTTTACATTTCCTCCGTTTATTTCAGTAATTCACGTCCCATAAGCACGCCCATTACAGACGCCATCATAAGTCCTCTTGTCCAGCCGCTTGAGTCGCCTAAGCAATGCAGTCCCTTTACGTTCGTGTTGAAATGCTCGTCCATCTTTATACGGTTGCTGTAGAATTTAAGCTCGGGTGAATATAAAAGCGTTTCACGGCTTGCAAAACCGGGAACGACCATATCCACAGCCTTTATGAAATTGATAATGTTAGTCATTGTACGGTAAGGCATAGCCGCCGTGATGTCTCCTGCGACCGCATCGGGCAGGGTGGGTCTTACGTTGGAGAAATTAAGCTCCTTGGGCCATGTACGCTTTCCGTCGAGGATATCACCGTAACGCTGTACAAGAATGTGACCGTTACCGAGCATATTGGTAAGCTCGCCGACCTTCTTAGCATATTCTATAGGCTGGTTGAACGGTACGCTGAAATTGTGCGAGCAAAGTATAGCAAGGTTTGTGTTGTTGCTCTTAAGCTCTTTATATGAGTGACCGTTTACAACTGCTAAATCGTTGTCGTAGTTCTCCTGGCTTACAAATCCGCCGGGGTTCTGGCAGAATGTACGCACCTTGTTCTTAAACGGCAGAGGATAGCCGATGAGTTTTGACTCGTAAAGGACGGCGTTTATCTCCTCCATGACCTCGTTTCTGACTTCCACTCTTACGCCGATGTCAACAGTACCCGGTGTATGCTCAACGTTGTGAGCCTCGCAGGTCTTTTCGAGCCAGTCTGCGCCCTTACGGCCTGTTGCGACTACTATCTCGTCGCCGTATACGGTTTCCTGTTCGCTGCCGTCACGGGCATTCGAAATGATAACACCCTTACATACGCCGTCTTCTATTATAATATCCTCGCAGTTCTTGCCGAACAGCACCTCAACGCCGCTTTCGATAAGATATTTTTCTATCTTGAAATAAAGCTCGTGCGCCATTTCCGTTCCTAAGTGGCGGATAGGACAGTCAACCAGCTTCAAGTTTGCGTTTATGGCTTTCTTTCTTATATCTCTTATCTTGTCGGGGTCGCTTACGCCCTCAACGTGCTTATCTGCACCGAATTCAAGATATATCTTGTCTGTGTAGTCGATGGTTTCCTGTGCAAGCTCCTCACCGATAAGTTCTGGGAGCGTTCCGCCGACCTCGCACGACAGCGACAGCTTGCCGTCTGAGAATGCGCCTGCGCCCGAAAAGCCCGTTGTGATATGGCAGTAGGGCTTACAGTTCATACAGTGCTTTGTTTTTGCCTTAGGACAGCTCCTTTTCTCTACCGAAGCGCCCTTTTCGATTATCAGAATTTTTTTGTCTGAGCCGTTTCTGACCATTTCAATTGCGGTGAAGATGCCCGCAGGTCCCGCTCCTACAATTACTACATCGTATTTCAATTACTTTTCTCGCCTTTCCGTTTTGCAACAATAAGGCGTTTTACCGCTCCTTTGCAGAAAAACGCCGAATTTACATTAATATAATTATTTTGACACAATTCGAGCCTAAAGTCAATATCAAACCGACACAAAAATGAACTTTTGTGAATAATTTTTGTATCGCTTCCGGTAAAGCGGAGAATATAGCACAATTTACAGCTAATTTAGCACAATACAGTAAAATAATACAAGATGGGCTTGACAAAAAAACATAATATGCTATTATATAGGTAATAGCAAATGCAATGCTTTAGAATGCCTGCAAATTGAAAGGAGTCCACTTTATGACCAAGATCGGAAAACGTATCATTATCATCGCAATACCTGTGGCAGTATCAGCCGTTTTGCTGTTATCATCTGTCTTTTCTGCGGCAAAATTCAACACCTTCAACTGTTTTTCTTCGTTCCCTGCATTTTTCGGGATTATAAGCGGCTCGGAGAATGTGACAGAGATAGACGGTGGAAAAATTATAATGTGTCCGCCTGCGGATTCTGTTGAAAAGCTGGCAGATTATCTGAAAGGCAAAGGCATTGAGCGTGACCCTGAAAATGATATGGGCGGCAGAATCGGCTTTATCGAAAACGGTGAAAAAATTCAGTTTGCATCCCGTATAAACGGTTATTACGGGTTATTCACAAGGGTGTAAGGCGATAAACCGATTATTAAAACCACACAGAAATATATCACCAACACCGCCGAAAACACTTTCAGTGCCGACAAGCCATTAATATTTTCGTGAGTGTATCAGCGCAACTGCACTAACATTGACCTTTCAAAAAAACGCCACTAACCTGAGATATATGTACTAAACTGCGGACGTGTAGCGTTAAGCGTCCCTGCATTGACAGGATATACAATGTTCAGGTAGTTTTACGAGTTTTGCTAACACCCCGACGGGGTGTGGGTATGGGTAAGGAAAGTGGGAGCAAGAGGGAGAAAACCTAAGGGACAGGGA
>CDYU01033871.1_pt1 | contig 12158 bp, 9 predicted proteins | sample 480701 | NCBI WGS metagenome assembly CDYU01 (sample SAMEA3182105, study PRJEB8094) | gut metagenome | biome: human; feature: gut; material: Stool; isolation source: human stools | place: Canada | collected 2013-02-26 | reverse complement strand
GGTAATACAGCATGCCAGGAATCGGGCGTGTTGAAAGCAGTTGCTCGAAAGAGGATATCTGCCAGAGGATAGGTGAGTGACCGAAGGTATGGCAGAATCGCGGAGCGTCCTGATATCCAACTAAACGTGATGCTAAGTACCAACAACTGAACCGCCGCTTGCGGAACCGCATGAGCGGTGGTGTGGGAGGACGGGGGTTAGTCACCCCCTCCTACCCGATTTGTATGATACTATTTCCGAATTGGTTCATCACGGAATCGACAAAGAAGGAAAGATGCGGTTTTATCCTCTTTTTCCTTATGCCTTGATATTCCTCACGCTGCCCCTTTCCACAAGGTGCACCGGCAAAATAACCTTCTTCTGCGCAATCTCTTCCTTCCGCAGCTGTGCCAAAATCATCTCCGTCGCCAAAGTGCCTTTCTTCTCCGAATCCTGATGAATCGTTGTCAGCCCCGGAATCGCCAGCTGCGAAATATAATGATCATCAAAGCCCACAATCGACTTATCGCGCGGCACACTTACCCCGCACTCATGCAGCCCGGACATGATGCCCGCCGCCAGAATATCCGCCGAGGCGAAAATCCCCGTGATTTCGGGACGTGTGCTGAGCTGATGCCCCAGCTTCTTGCCCTCCTGCACGGAAATTTCCTGCGTAAAGACAAGCGCCGGGTCGTACGGCACGCCGTATTCTGCCAAGGCGCGGCGATAGCCCTGCAGGCGCAGTTCGATAACGCCTGCGGGGGAAATCGGCGGCGACGCGAACGCAATCACGCGGTGGCCGTTCTCCAGCAGGTGCTTCGTGGCGAGGTAGCCGCCTTTTTCATCCTCCAAGCCGACGCAGCAGATGTTCGGGTCGTCCACATAGCTGTCGATGAGGACGACGGGAATGCCCAGCTTTGCTACGGCATCGAAGAACGAATCCTGAAACAGCCCCGTCATAATCAGCCCGGAGAGCCGCCAGCTGTGAATCAACCCTTCCAGCGCGGCGACGCTTTCGGCGGAGCGCAGCATCAGGTAGTAGCCGGCTTCACGGGTGCGCTGCTCGACGCTGGCGGCGACGCTGCTCATGAAGGGGTCGCTGACGGTGCTGCCGGTGGTGCGCGGCGTGATGTAAGTGACCATGGCGATGATGGCGGACTGGTCGTTCGCCAGCGAGCGTGCGGACATGCTGGGAACGTAGTGTTCGCGCTCGATAATCTCCCAGATTTTTGCAACCTTCTTTTCGGAAACGCGGCTTTTGCGGTTATGCACCACGTTGGAAACGGTTGTAATGCTTACGCCTGCTTCGGCGGCAATGTCTTTGAGTGTGACCATGCGATGCTCCATTTTATGCAGTGTTTTAGGCGTGGTGATCTGCGCGGATCAAAGAGAACGGACGAAGTCCGCAAAGTCCGTGCGCATCATAAAAAGTATACCAGTCTTTGAAGTTGTTCGCAAGCGGTTTCTGGAAAAAAATCCGTAAAAGAAGGGGGAGACAGCCGAAACTGTCCCCCCTTTTTGAACGTTTTGGAATTATTCCAGTTCAGCCAGATAGTCCTTAATCGGCAGGTCGCCGGGCTTGCCGGTTTCCGGTGCGGTCAGACCAGCCTGAATGGTTTCGGAGCTGGTAGCGTCGATGGGCGCAACTGCTTCAGAGAAGGTGATTTCGTCCAGGTAGATGACGCACTTGGCGAACGCGCGGATGTGCAGGGCGTTGGTCATGCCCGGGAAGCCGGACGCTTCAAGGTCGATGACGAGATCCTGCCATTCGGTGGTGATGACCGGGTGCGTGCCGTCCGCCAGCACAAGGTCAGAGAAGCGCGCCGCGTAGAACTTGGCGTCTTCCGGATGCCAGTCCATGATCAGCTTGTTCTCTTCGCCGCCTTCCGCGCCCTTGATGCGGATGGTCAGGTACTTGCAGTAGGAGACGCCGTCCAGACCCCACATGTCAACGGCTTCGCCCCAGTTCGCCATCCAGTCGGCGGCGTGGGCGTAGTAGTCGTCTTCGCTGTCGTAGTCTTCCGGGTCATACGCCTTGGGGCGCATGTCGAGCTTCAACGCGCCGTCCTCATTCTTTGCGCGCAGGTTCGCCCAGTTGTCCCACCAGAGGTGCGCGCCGTTGGGCGCAAGCTCAGGCTTGGCATTCGGGTCACGGTCGTCAAAGTTGTCCCACAGGTAGGTTTCGCCTTCAGCGAACGCAGCGGCTGCCATCGCGAACACCATCGTCAGGGAAAGCAGGAAAGCAAGGAACTTCTTCATGGGGATACCTCCTTTATGATGTTGACGGGTGGATAGGTTTAACGCTCAACCTATCGTTGACATGATTATAACATACCATTTGCCACATGTCAAGAGGGGAAAAGAGGCTTTTTCTGAAAATTTTTATCTTCAGGCACATTGCACATTTTCAAATTTCCTGCTATAATCATGATACAGGTTTAACGCTTAACTAAATGCGGACAATTTCCACACGATGGAAACACCGCGGCGAACAAGGAGGACATGAACGATGAAGAGAACCACCCCCATCCTGATGCTTGTGCTGATGCTTCTGCTGACCGCGTGGATGATGCCCGCGACTGCCGAAGAGAATCCGACGCTGCTGACCCTCTACGAAGGCCCGAAGACGATGACGACCTCCGCGACGGCGAAAGTCACCGCGAACGGCAACGCCCTGTTCGTCTATGACGTGATGGTCAACCACGAACACATCTGGAACGCCAACACCCAGCCGACGACCACGCCTATGACGTACTTTGACTTCGAGGGCAAAGTGCGCATCGAGGTTGAAATGCCCGGTCTGCCGGACAAAGTGGAGAGCGCCGCTGTCATTCCGCAGTCGTGGGGGATTACGCCCGAAGTCAAGGACGGCAAAGTTTCCTTCATGATTACGGAGCCGGGGCAGTACACCGTTGTCTTCAACGATAACGTCAACAAGGCGCTGCACATCTTCGCCAATCCGCTGGAAACGGACGTCCCTGATCCCGACGACCCGAATGTCTACTATATCCCCTCCGGCGAGTGGGTCATGGACGCCATCGCGCTGGAAGACGGGCAGACGCTCTACATCTCCGGCGGCGCGGTGCTGCATTCCATCATCTCCGTCAATAACGCCAAGAACGTCCGCATCTGCGGGCGCGGCATTATTGACGGCAGCGACTACGACGCGTGGAATCAGCCCGGCTCGTATGCGCGCGTCCCGATTGATCTCAATCACGCAAAGGATGTCACCATCGACGGCATTATCGTCGCCAATTCCAACTGCTGGAACGTCAATTCTTACTCCTCCAAGCATGTGGAAATCAACAACGTCAAGGTCATTTCTGGCCGTCAAAATGGCGACGGCTTCACCTTCCAGTCCTGTACTGATCACACCGTGACGAACAGCTTCGCCCGCACATGGGACGACAGCCTCGTCATCAAGAACTACTCCGGCTCCACCAAGGGAATCTCCTTCCGCAACATGCAGGTGTGGACGGACCTCGCCCAGTCCATGGAAATCGGCTACGAAACCGACAAGGGCTGGACGCTTGACCCCGAAATCAGCGATGTGCTGTTTGAGAACATCACCGTGCTGTACAACTTCCACAAGCCCGTTATCAGCATCCATAACAGCGACGATGCGTATGTGCACGCCATTGTCTACCGCAATATCGTCGTCGAAAACGCCTTCATGCAGGGCGATAACGGCAATAATAAGGAATTGATTGAGATGACGCTGCAAAATTCGGCGTGGTCGACGGTCAAGGATGAGTTTGGGTCGATTGATGATGTGCTGATTGATGGCCTGACGGTGCTGCGGACGCTGGATGGGAAAGTGCCGGCATCGAGATTGTCGGGGTATGGGGAGGAGAATCGGATTACGAATGTGACCTTGCGGAATGTGACGATTCTGGGGGAGAAGATGACGAATTTGAAGCAGATGAAGCTGCGGTATGATGATTATTGTGAGGGGATTGTTGTAGAGTAAGCCAAAAGAGGATAAACACGCGGAAGAAGTAAGGGAAAAGCGCTCAACTCAATCGCGCGAAGGGGTCAAGGGGGGATCCCCCTTGCGGAGTCCAGAGGCAGAGCCTCTGGTGGGGTTTGGGGCAACGCCCCAACTGTTACACCGTTAAATCTACTCCAAGAGAAAAGTGTAGTATGGCAACTTGGTCGCAGGCAGCGAAGCGTCCCTGCGCAGTAACTTTGCGCGTCCGCAGACGCGCCCCCAAGCTGCTTTTTCCACCAAGATAAAAAACCGCCTGCCCACGCCAATCACCGCATGAGCAGGCTTTCCTTCATTCTAAATAGAGTGCGGATGCCGCCGCGACGCCCGCGTCGTGCGTAATCGTCAGCAGCAGATGTCCCGGATAGCGCAATGCCGCGCCGCCGGAGAGCACCGCCGTCGGCTGCCCCTGCGCCGTGTGCGAGATGGCAATCTCCGTCAGCGGAAAGGCAATGCCGCAGCCGAGCGCTTTGACAACGGCTTCCTTCGCCGCGTACAGCCCCGCCAGCGTGTCCGCCGCCGACGCGCCGCGGCTGCGCAGGTACGCGATTTCCTCTTTCGTCAGGATGCGCTGGAGGAAATGCGTGTTGTCAAGCTGCTGTGCCATCCGCGCAATGCCGCAGATATCCAGCCCGATGCCGCGCAGCTCAGACATAGCCCATGACCCCGCGCACGGATACGTCGCCGGACAGCACGCGCTGCAATACGCCGCTTTCGTCGCGCACCAGCAGCGCGCCCGTTTCGTCAATATCCTCCGCCGTGCCGATGAAGTCGATTTCCGTGCCGATGACGTGCACCCGGCTGCCCAGCGTGCAGCAGTGGCGTCGGTACGCTTCCTGTATGCCGGGGAAGCCGTGCTCCTCCAGCAGCGTCATGTTGTCCTCCAGCGCCTTCAGGTAGTGCACGACAATCTCCCGGCGCACGGGCGGATCGGCGAACTCCTCCAAGGCGGCGGCGCGGTCAGACAGCTCTGGCGGATATGCCCCGCGCAGCACGTTCAGCCCCGTGCCGACGACAACGTACTCAATCTGGTCGAGGTCAGCGCTGATTTCCAGCAAAATGCCGCACAGCTTTTTGCCGGAGAACACGAGGTCGTTGGGCCATTTAATCTGCGCGTCAATGCCCGTCACTTCGCGGACAGCGTGCGCCATTGCCATCGCGGTCGCGAGGGTAATCAGCGGCGCGTTTTTCGGCGGGAGCTTCGGCCGCAGGAGGACGCTCATCAGGATCGCCTGCCCCGCGGGGGCTGACCATGTGCGCCCCAGCCGCCCTTTGCCCGCCGTCTGGCATTCGCACAGGCAAAGGCTCCCGCTCGGCGCGCCCTGCACCGCCATCTGCTTCACCAGCGTGTTGGAGGACGTGATGGTGTGCTCGTAGTGGTTGATGGCACGTCCAAGCGTCTTGGTCGTCAACTGATTCACCCAGAAAATGGGGTCGAGGCTGTCGCCGGGGATGAGGCGGTAGCCGCGGCGGCCGGCGGCTTCAATCAGCCAGCCGTCTTCCCGCAGCTGGGCAATGCGCTTCCACACGGCAGCGCGGCTGATGCCCAGTTCCTGACTGATTTTTTCGCCGGAGACATAATCGCCGCCGGAGAGGATTGCAAGAATGTCATTCATTGGTTTCATCTCCTGAAAAGAGGTGCTTCTGTTGGAATATATGGTTTTGCCGGAGCAGAACGGGATGCGCCTGCGCGATGTGCTGCGCCGCGTGATGGGCGTGAGCTACACGGCAATGAAGTCCGCCAAGTGGAACGGCGGCATCACGGTGGATGGCGTCGTGACCCCGGTGGATGCGTTTGTGCGCGCCGGGCAGGTGGTGGCAATCCGCTTCCGGGAGAACGCCCCGGTGTACGCGGTCAAGCCGTATGACCTGCCGCTGACCATTGCGCATGAGGATGACTGGCTGTTCGTGATTGACAAACCCGCCCCGCTGGCGAGCCAGTCCAGCGCCCTGCACCCGGACGACACGCTTGAAAATGCGCTGTACGCTCATTTGCGCTGTCCGACGGATTTCGTCTACCGTCCGGTGAATCGGCTGGATAAGGGCACAAGCGGGCTGATGATTGTCGCCAAGGACGCGCATATTCAGCACCGCTTGCAGGCACTTCTGCATACGCCGGAGTTCATCCGGACGTATCAGGCGGTGGTGGAGGGATGCCCGGATGACGACTGCGGCGTGATTGACGCGCCCATCGGCAAGGAGGACGCTGCCAGCATCCGCCGTATCGTGACCGCATCCGGCAAGCCGTCGGTGACGCACTATCGGGTGCTAAAGCGCGGGAAAACGCGCACGCTGGTGGAGTTGACGCTTGAAACTGGGCGCACGCACCAAATCCGCGTGCATATGGCGTCCATCGGCTGCCCGGTCGTTGGGGATTTCCTCTACGGCACGGAAATTCCGCAATTGCCGGGGCGGTTCGCGCTGCACGCCAGCGCCTTGACGCTCCATCACCCGATGACGGGGGATTGGCTGTCGCTTACCTCGCCTTTGCCGGAATCGCTTGCGACACTGCTTGACTGATGGCGGATTGCAGGAAGTCCAAACCCCGCTGCCGCTGGATGGAAAGCTGCTCGTCCACCACGGAAAAATCCGGATGTGTGGGGTCGGCGACTTGCAGCGTGCGCAGCAGCTGGTCAACGCGGCTGTTGCGGCTTTCGGGGTCGTCCTCGCGGTAGCGGCGGAGAATCGTGCAGGGCGTGTGCAGCAGGAGGGAAAACGCGGCGGCGTGGAAGCTGTCCGTCAGCACCATGCTCGCGCCCGCAATCAGCCGAAGCCACTGCGCGGGGTTCACGCCCTTTGCCAGCGGATACGCGGACTGGAGGGCTGATTCCGTCCGTGGAATGACGCGCACGCCCAGCCCAGTTTTCTGCCGAATCTGCTCCACCTGCGTCCAGTACGCGGGATTGTCCGCCAGGAAGAAGCACAGAATATCATTGCCCATCGGGATGTCGCCGCCGATGAGTTCCAGCCACTTTTCGCGCGGCAGGAGCATCACGGGGTCGGGCATGACGGCGGGCTTTTTGCCGATGAGCGCTTGCAGGAGCGCCGCGCCCTCTTCCTCCCGGACGGAGATGGCGGCGAACCCCCGTATCAATGCGGCGATTTTGCGCCCTTTCGCGCTGTCCGTCATCGTCGATACGCCCAGCGACGGCGCGTAGGCGACTTTCGGCTTCTTCGTGAAATTCAGGAAATACGCCGGATTGAGCCACGTCGGCGACCAAATCTGGTCTGACCCGCAAATCAGGGCGTCGTATGACAGCGCCTGATGCGCCAGCGCACTCTGGTCGCGGCAGACGGGCGACAAAATCATCTGCGTCTGCCGGAACTCATCAAAGCCCTCGTTCAGCCCGCGCGCCGCGCTGCGCTTTTTCATGCCGTCCAAAATCAGGCGGGGCGAATTGCCGCTGCACAGCAGATTCTTCATCTTTTCCGTCTGCGAGGGAACATAGTCGATATGCTCCGCGTCGTACCCCAAGGAACGGACGGCGTTTTGCAGCGCCCACGCTTGAAGAATCGACCCGTAATTGTCATTGTGCAGGAAGGTCATGATGCCGATTCGTGCCATGCGCTCACCTCTATCGCGAAAGTTCGCTATCATTATAGCATACTTCTTCGCTGGAAGCAAACAAAACCGCGAAATCCGCTGGACAAGCGGCGCGAATCGGCGTACAATGGGGTGGGGGATTTACGACTGCACGCTTTCCAGCCACTTCTCCAGCGTGACCTCGTCATCGAACCCCAGCCCGGGACGAACCTCCTCCTGCACATCGTCCGGCAAGTCGCTCAGCGGTACGCCGAGTTCGCGCACCAGCGCCAGCGCGTCGCCGTAGCGGTTGCGGAAGATGCACAGCTGCCCGCTTTCGTCCGGCATCAGCACAACATGCTCCGGGCAGTAGAGGGCAAGCGCGCGTTCCATGCTCACCTGCGCGGGCGAAAACGACGTGATGACCCACTGGTCGTACTTCGCGGCGAGTTCGTCCTTCGTCATGCCGGCAAGTTCGGCCGGCAGGCGCTGGCGGCGCGTCATTTCGTGCCCGCAGGGGGAAAAGGTGACGCGCTGGAGCAGCTCGCACTCGGCGCTCAGGCGGGCGGAGGCGTCGGAGGCGGTCAGTGCGCCGTCCTCGGCGTCGGGTGCGGCGGCGCGGCTGGGCTTCAAGCCGAAGAAGAGCAGCAGGGCGAGCGCCGTCAGCATCAGCACCCCGCGCAGCAGGGCGGCACGGTCGACGGTTGCGCGAATGACGGAATCCTTGCGTTTTTTGTCCATATTCATCGCTCCTTTCTGTCTTAGAGTGTGTTTCTAAATTCGCCCAGCAGCATTTTCGGCATCTTTTCTTGCACTTCCGCGTCTTCAAACCTCGATTTACCACCAGTAAACCTTCGGTTTTCATCCTTGAATTGCAAGAAAATCTGCTCGAAACTGCACTGGTCTCATTTTAGAAACACACTCTAGCATGGCAGCGCGGCGCGAAATCCATTCATCACATAAAGGAGATTTTTTTGATGATTCAGGCGGTTTTGTTTGATTTGGACGGTACGCTGACGAACACGATTGACGACATTGCCACGGCGATGAACCGTGCCTTGCGCCTGCACGGGCTGCCCGGCTGGGAGACGAAGGAATACTGCTACCTCGTCGGCAACGGCGCGAAGATTCTGGCGCAGCGGGCGGTTCGCGACCGGCAGGACTTGGCGGACGCGGTGCAGGCGGAGTATCAGGCGTACTACGAGAAGCATACGCAGGTGAAAACGCAGCCCTACGACGGCATTCCGGAGCTGCTGCACGCCTTGGCGGAGCGCGGCTTGAAGCTGGCGGTGCTCTCCAATAAGCCCGACGCGGATACGAAGAACGTCATCAGCCACTTCTTCCCGGATGTACCGTTCAGCGTCGTGCGCGGGCAGGTGGAGGGCGTGCCGGTGAAGCCGGACAAGGCGGGCGCGCTGCTGGTGGCGGAGCAGCTCGGCATTGCCCCGGCGGATTTCCTCTATCTGGGCGACACGAAGGTGGATATGACCTGTGCGTGCAGCGCGGGCATGAACCCGGTGGGCGTGCTGTGGGGCTTCCGCACGGCGCAGGAGCTGCTGGACAATGGGGCGAAGGTGCTGATCGCCCACCCGATGGAATTGCTGGAGAAGTTCAACTTGTAACAAATGCGTAATAGTTCTTTACAATTGCGTGATTTTCTGATACAATAGCCACAGTACCTGTGGGAATCTCTGATTCATTCGGCAGCCATCTGGCGAATGTCTTTTCCGCCATCTGACTACCTCATTTCATCAGAGCTTCCCGGATTATTTGGAGGGGAATGCTATGAAAAAGAGCATCGTGCGTGTGCTGGCGCTGGTGCTGATGCTGACGCTGGTCATCACAAGCAGCGCGGCAGCCTTGAAGCTGCAGAAGAACGACAAGAGCGACAATGTGCGCCGCTTGCAGCAGGCCTTGACGCAATTGGGCTACTACTCCGGCACGGTGGACGGCAGCTTCGGCAGCGGCACGAAGGCGGCGGTGACCGCGTTCCAGCAGGCGAACAGCCTGACGGTGGACGGTATCGCCGGTTCCGCGACGATTGCTCTGCTGGAAAAGCAGACGGGCATTGACATTGACGGCAATTCGTCGTCCTCCTCTTCGACCGCGACGGGGCTGTTCAAGGGTGATTACAGCAAATTGCAGTACACGTCCAGCGGCTCGCGCGTGCGGGGGCTTCAGCAGGCGCTGAAGGACTTGGGCTTCACCATCTCCAAGGTGGACGGCGTGTTCGGGCAGTCCACGTTCGAGGCGGTCATGGCGTTCCAGAAGGCGACCGGGCTGACGGTGGATGGCAAGGCGGGCAAGAACACGCTCGTCAAGCTGGAAAGCTACTTCGACAGCAATGGCAACGTCACGCAGCCGATGATTACGCCCAAGCCCACCGCGGATTTGGACAACATCGCCTACGGCATCCCGACCCGCACGCTCCGCGAGGGCATGGGCGGGCAGGATGTGCTGTACACGCAGGACCGTCTGGCGGCGCTGGGCTACCTGACCGGCATCTCCGACGGGCAGTACGGCGCGGCGACGAAGGCGGCGGTTCTTGCCTTCCAGAAGAAAAACGGCTTGTCCGCTGACGGCGTGCTGGGCACAAACACCCGCAAGCGCCTCTTCTCCGAAGGCGCGATTGGCGCGAAGGAAACGTCACAGCCCGACGGCGTGGGCGAGCGCAAGCTGACGCTGGGCATGAAGGGCGACGACGTGAAGAGCGTGCAGAAGAAGCTGATTGCGCTGGGCTACCTGACGGGCAAGGCGGACGGCGTGTACGGCACGGCGACGGAAAGCGCGATTCGCCGCTTCCAGACGCGCAACGGGCTTACGTCCGACGGCATCTGCGGCGAGGACACGGTCAAGGCGCTGTACAGCAGCACCGCGATTGACGCGGGCAGCTCCGTCACGCCCTCTCCCAAGCCGGTGGATGAAAGCGCACCCACGCGCATTCTGCGCCCCGGCATGTCCGGCGACGACGTGAAGAGCGTGCAGAGCCGACTGGACAAGTTCGGCTACTACTCCGGCGCGCTGGATGGCATCTATGGCGCGGCGACGGTGGCGGCGGTTCAGGCGTTCCAAGCGCGCAACGGCTTGACGGCGGACGGCAAAGTCGGCGCGAACACGGTCAAAATCCTCTATTCGAGCAATGCGATTGCGGCTGATCCGTCGGCTGCCACGCCCACGCCGACCCCCACGCAGTCCTTCGGCATCGTGCCCACGCGCACCCTCCGCGAAGGTTCGTCCGGCGATGACGTGAAGAGCGTGCAGAGCCGCTTGAAGGCGCTGGGCTACTACACGGGCACGGTGGATGGCAACTACGGCACGGGCACGATGGCGGCGGTTGCATCGTTCCAGCTGCGCAACAATTTGAGTGCGGACGGTGTGGCGGGCAAGCGCACCTACAAGAAGCTGTATTCTTCGGATGCGCTTTCTGCCATCAGCACGCCGACGTCCACCCCGACCACGGGCGTGACGCGTCCGACCCGCCTGCTCTATTCCGGCTGCACGGGCGACGACGTGAAGAGCGTTCAGCAGCGCTTGAAGGATTTGGGCTACCTGACGGACAAGGTGGACGGCAAGTACGGCGCGAACACCGTCGCCGCCATGCGCGCGTTCCAGCTGCGCAACGGCTTGACTGGCTCCGGCAACGGCGATACGGCGACGTACACCATCCTCTACTCCGTCAACGCGATTACGGCGGAGGGCAAGCAGGTCGATTCCACCACGCCGACGGTGTACACCAACCTGAAAGTCGGCGCGACGGGCGACGCGGTGCTGCGCCTCCAGCAGGCGCTGAGCAACCTGCGCTATACCGTGACCATCAACGGCACTTATGACGAGACGACCCGCGCGGCGGTGCTGGCATTCCAGAAGCGCAACGGGCTTGCCCCGGACGGCATCGCGGGCGTGAACACGCAGACGAAGCTGTACACGGGCGACTGCGTGACCGGCGACACTGCCCTGCCGGACGAGAATAAAAACGGCGGCACGGGCAACAGCGGCGCGTCCTTCGGCAATGGCCCGGCAAAGAGCCAGATTAAGCTGCAGATGTGGTACACGGAAATCAAGCCGACCATCAAGAGCGGGCAGACGGTGCTGGTCTATGAGCCGAGAAGCGGTTCCTCCTTCCGCCTGCGCTTCTACTCCTTGGGTCGTCATGCGGACTCTGAGCCGCTGACGGCGCAGGATACCGCGATTATGAAGGCGGCGTGGGGCGGCAAGTTCTCGTGGGACGAGAAGCCGGTGTATGTCCTGCTGCCCAGCGGCACATGGGTGCTGGCCTCCATGCACTGTATGCCCCACCTGTCCGGCAGCATCAAGGATAACGACTTCGACGGGCATTTGTGCGTCCATTTCCCGCGCACGATGGAGGAAACCGCGAAGCTCGACCCGAAGAACGGCGTGCGCCATCAGAAGGATATCCGCAAGGCGTGGAAGGCGCTGACGGGCGAGGATATTACTTGGTAAGCGGATTATCCGCAAAATAGGGCATCCTGCGGTCAGATGGCGAAACAAGCTGTCTGACCGCGTTTTGGGTTCTTCACGGAAAGTTGGGGAAGCAAACAAGGGCTTAGGCGAAGCCCCCAAAAGCTGCACGCGGAAGGAGCATGAAAGTGTGACCAACCCAATCGCGCGGAGGGGTCAAGGGGCAATTGCCCCTTGCAGGGTCAAGGG
>CDYU01054637.1_pt1 | contig 12237 bp, 9 predicted proteins | sample 480701 | NCBI WGS metagenome assembly CDYU01 (sample SAMEA3182105, study PRJEB8094) | gut metagenome | biome: human; feature: gut; material: Stool; isolation source: human stools | place: Canada | collected 2013-02-26 | reverse complement strand
TTTTAAGAATGATGCGGTTTTGAAAGATAAATTTAAGAATTTTATAGATAATAAAATCATCTTCGTGTCAATATATGTTTCAAAAGTAAGCTCAATTGCAACAACGCTTAAAATATTTAATTCGATAAATACAACGGGATTGAGCCTTGATGTAAAGGATATTTTTAAAATCAACTTTTGCGATTACCTTTGCGAAGATAGCACCCTTGAAAGATCGGATGTTCTTAAAAAAATCAATCAGGCATATGAAAATATCACAAAATTTGACGGAGTATACAGTCTTGATGAAAATGCACTTCTTGATGTTTTTCGATTTCATATTATGAAAATTAATAATAATTTTACCCAAGAAAGACTCAGAGCAAGCAATAATATGTTTTTCATTGAAAAGGACGGTTTGTTCAACGGAAACAATAAATTAAAGTTATCAAAAAAAGAACAGCTTGATGTCTTTTGTGAAATTGCAGAGTGTATGAGCAAAACGCAAAAGTATTTAGAAAAACACGATAAAGGAAAAATCGATTTGGTAAAACATTGTGCCAAAGAATTGCTTAAAAACAGTGGATACGGCAAGCTGACAAATCTGTATTACTATTTTGTTTATGAACAGGCTTGCAACGAAAAAATCATAACAGATGAAATTATTTCAAATACAGAAAATGCGGTTACCGCTATATGGAAGTACTGTTCAATCTTTGCGTCATCGTATTCCAGACAGATTTATGAGGTGTACAGGGAAATTGCCGATGTGTTAAACAGAGGAGAAACAAACAATATTGAAGAAATATTGCAGAAGAAACTCGGCGAACATACCAACAAGGCAGATTTTAAAGATTTTAAAGCGATTTTTAAAAATGCGGTTTTTACAAACAGAATGAAACATCTTTTCGTTATGCTGAGTTATATAGATGATTGTGAAAATGAAGTTGACGCTATCTCGGTTAAAAATGATATGTTCTACAGACAAAAATGGAACCTTGACATAGAGCATATTATTTCACACAGATATTCAAATCCTGCATTGAATGAAGAAGATAAAATTGAAAATTCAATCGGCAATTTAATGTATCTTGACCGAAGCCTTAATCGAAAACTCGGTAAAATGACAGTGGGTTTTAACTTTGTTCAAGACGATTATAACAATAAAATTAAAAACTATAGTGAAAAAGTAACTTTGCAATGTGTGAGAGCATTTCTTGGAAATTATCAGAAGTACAACTCTCCGAATGATGCAATAGAAAAAAGAAGAGATGATAAAGTAAAGTTTTTAAAAAAACTTTATGACGGTTATGTTCAAAAAGTCTTGTCTGAATCTGATGATGACAATGCGTTGCTTATCAATAGTTAAGAAAATGCAAGAGGGTAATTAACATCCTCTTGCATTTTTGTTAATAGGAATTCAATTTTTCCTAATTTTATTAAACCTCAAAAATCCTCAATGGGATTTTCGTATGCGGATTTGATTTTTGCTATTCTGCCTTTGAGGAGGCAATTGTCAATGTCGATTTGATAGTTGTGGTAATCCCACGGGGCACGCTCACCTCTGTGAGCGTAGATGAAGTCGCTTTTGCCGGTTTTGTCGATTTTTTTGATGAGGTCAAGCAAATCTTCTGCCGACATATCGTCAATAATTCCTCTGCCTGCTCCGTCAGAAACCTTTGGATAGGCTCGTCCGCTGCCTCTTGACATTTCTTCATCAGAAAGCAAGGTTATTTCAAACTCCTGTTTCTCGCCAAAATCGTAAATCATATGAATTTTATCGCCAATTTCAAGTTTTAAATTGCCGAGCTTCGTTTCTGACATAAGCTTTGGTTTTGTCTGAAATTCTTCATCGTCCAACTCGTAATTTGTACCTTTGTATGTCATCATGAACAGATGATAAGCACAGGTGCTGAATGACGAAAGCACGGCATAGCCCAACACAGCCATTGTCGAATTTGAAGAAATCTGAATATCTCGCCATATTTTGTTCTCGCATCCTATATAGACAATTTTGAATGTATAAACTCTTGCCATAATATGTACCCCATTGTACTAATTGGTTCAAATCCAATTATTCACAAAATCCCGTAGCATCCATTCGGGGGCTGACTCAATAATATCATATAGTGCAGATTGAGCCTCCGATTTTGTCATTTTTGAGATCCTATGATTTAGAATATCGCAGACAATCTCTCTGAAATCTCCGTCAAATTCATCATCTTCATCAAAATAATCATCGTCAAACTCGGGCTCATCATAGCTTTTGAGACTTTTGTAATATTCCTCGGCTTTTTCGGGAAATGCAGAAAAATATATTGCAATTTTGTGCTTGCAGACCTTTCTGTTACCTTCCGCAAACGGACAATTACAAAATGATTTTTTTATATGTAATATCAATGTGAACATCGTAAGGCTTTTTCGCAGATCCCGATACTTTGCCCTCATATTCATTTTCACTTGTCTGTTTAAAGGAAATCACATTCCCTCTTTTATAATAATCGTATCCACGCTCAATAGACGCATATCTCGCATTTCTCAAGTAATCCCATTATGCTTACCTCAATAAAATTCAAGGCTATTCTATCACAGAAATTGTTTATTATTAAGCTATAACCCGAACCCGAATAAATTGGCATAAAAAGAAAAACGGCAAAACCGTAGTGGTTAAGCCGTTTCTTAGTGGTTGCGGGAGCCGGATTTGAACCGACGACCTTCGGGTTATGAGCCCGACGAGCTACCGAGCTGCTCTATCCCGCGATATACAACTCTGCTGTTTTTTACAGCTTTATTATTATAGCATTATGTAAAGGTTGTGTCAATAGTTTTTTGCATATTTTTTATTTTATGCTTTGTCCGGCTTTTTTGACTGAATTTATTTACACTTTAATCTTAGGCTTTTTAACGGGTATGTGTACAATTATGTGGCGGAACAGATGCAAATAAAAGATTTAAATACCTGTTGAAACAAAAGTGAGATTGTGCAAAATAATGATTTATATGTGTTTAGCACGGTGAATTTGATATATTGATTGCGGATTGCTTTTGTGTTACAATTACCGTGTGAATTTGCGGAATTTTTAAATTGCGACCAAAACAGATGAGAGGAAATTATGGGAAAGAACAAAACACGCAGTAAATCTGCACTTAAACAAAACAGTGTCACAGCTGAAAACAAAAGGCTCGGCGATGACGGAAACATTAATTTTACTTTTAAAATTTTGTCGGCAATCGGCATTATTATCATAGTTTCGGGGCATTGCTACAACGGCGGTGTGTCGCTGATGTACGATTGGTTTCCGAAGTATTCGTACAATCTCGCCTTGTTCGTTTTCATTTCGGGCTATTTTTACAAGGAAAAACACGAGGAACATATTTTCAAATATATATGGGGACGGACAAAACGCTTGTTGATTCCAGCGTATGTATGGAACATTGTTTACGGAATAATCGCATTCGCACTTACTCAGGTCGGCTATACGATTGCTCAAGGCAAATTTGATCTGTACAACCTTTTTGTTATGCCGTTTATTGACGGCGAAAGTTTTGCCTACAACCTCGGTTCGTGGTTTGTATATCCGCTGTTCTGTGTTTATGTTTTTAACATACTGTTCCGCAAACTGCTCAAAAAGGTTCACAGGGGCAACGAGTATGTCATTCTTGCTGTGTATCTTGCAATCGGAATTTTCGGTGTGCAATACTGCATTTGGAATCCTGCCCCAAAGGGTGCGTTGCTGTTATTGTTCAGGTCAATGTTTTTTCTGCCGTGTTTTGAGTTTGGCAGATTTTATCACGAAAAGCTTGAAAAACACGATAATCTCAACAGCGTTGCATATTTTGCAATCGTTCTCGGAGTTCAGCTTCTTCTCCTCACCTTCTGTGAAAATCTTGAATACACTCCGTCAAAGTGCGTGAAGTTTGACAACGGCTGCGTCATTCCTTATGTAACCGCAATCACGGGCATTGCGTTCTGGCTGAGGGTTGCAAAGCTGATTACTCCGATTATCAAGAACAAAAAGCTTGTCAGGATGATTTCGGACAATACCTACAGCATTATGATTCACCACATTTTTGCCTTTATGATTGTAAAATGGGCGTTCTGGGGATTGAGCGTAATTACACCGCTGTTCAAAGATTTTGATGTTTTAAAACTCAAGTCAACAATCTGGTACATTTATCGTCCGAACGGCTTAAATTTTTACTGCATAATCTACCTTGCCGCAGGAATATTTATTCCGATTCTTATAGGAACGGTTACGCACAGGATATTTGAATTTATGAAAGAGCATACCTTGAAGAGTATGCAAAAAAAGCAGTCGAACAGGTAAAGTAAACAAAATTGAAAAAGTCATAAAATAATGCTTTTTTTACAGGCTTTAAAATGAATAAAAAATAAGCTGTATGTGCATTGTTACAAAATAACACGGCTTGTATTGTGCAATATTTGCCTTTAAAGCTGTGCAACTGAACAACTTGCACTAAAAGGTAAAATAATATTTATTCATTTCGCCGTAGCAAAAAACATTAATTTGTGTTACAATATTTCATTATAGTATTTAGCGGAGCAGATATGCCGATATACAGAATAGCTGATTTGAATGTTGAAGTTAATCCAAAATTTAAAATATGCAGGAAACGGCTTGAAAGCTATGCCGTTAAGTCGAATGAATCGGGAAAGACCGACATTGCGATATCGGTTTCGGATGACGAAATCCGTGAGCGTCTCAGGCTTTCCGACAACCTCAGTGAACAAGGTGCGGAGGATGTTCTGATACTCTCAAAATTCTGCAACGCCGTGCTTGACGGATTTGACGGATTCTTTTTTCATTCGTCCTGTCTTGAGCTTGACGGCGAGGGTTATGTTTTTTCGGCAGTCAGTGGAACGGGCAAGTCAACCCACACGGCTCTGTGGCGAAGGCATTTTGGCAACAGGGTGACGATGATTAACGATGACAAGCCGGTTATACGAAAATGTGACGGAAAATTTTATGCTTACGGAACTCCGTGGATGGGGAAAGCTGACATAGGAACAAATACAAAAGCACCTGTTAAGGCTGTGTACATTCTTCAGAGAGCAGAAGAGAACACGGCAGTCAGGGTGTTGCCGTCACAGGTTATGAAACAGTTGCTTGAGGCAACGGTTATTGATGTTGAGCGGAGCAGAATGGAAAAGCTGCTTGAATTGCTTGATGAGTTCTTTAAGGAAACACCGTTGTTTTTGCTCGGTTGTAATATGGATGAAAGTGCTGTTATGACGGCTTACAATGCCGCAAACGGCGGATAAGGCTATGGAAATTTCAGAAAGCGGAGGAATATAAGATGGAATTTGTTCAGGTCGTTTCGGTTGAAAATATGAGAAAAAGCGACGCAAGGACGATTGCGGAGCATACTCCTTCGGCGGAGCTTATGTACAGAGCCGCACAGGGGATTTTTAATTCGGCAAAGTTTGTGGGCAGAGTTGCCATAGTTTGCGGTAAGGGCAACAACGGCGGCGACGGTTATGCGCTCGCCTGTATTTTATGCAAAAACGGCTTTACACCGACAATTTTCAGAGCAAGCGACGGCTTTTCAAAGGACGGCCTTTACTATTATAAAACCGCAATGTCGCTCGGTGCCGAGGAGATGCCGATGTCACAGGCGGCGGCTTTCACGGGATTTGACATTGTAGTTGACTGTCTGCTCGGAACAGGCTTTTCGGGTGAATTAAAGGGTGAAATGCTTGAAGCGGTTGAGCAGATTAATATGACAAATGCCTATGTTATAAGTGCAGACATCAACAGCGGAATCAACGGTGACACGGGTGTGTGCAGTACGGCGGTAAACTCGGATCTTACCGTTTCAATCGGTTCGTTCAAGACAGGCTTGTTCCTCAATGACGCACCGTATTACATCGGTTCAGTCACAAACTGCGATATCGGAATCAGCCTTATTGAAGATGAATACAAGCTGATTGACTATTCTCTTTTGCATATGTTTGAGGGCTACGGCTCGCTTGTTATGACTGCGGAAGAATTTTTTGAAAAGTACGGCTACGAGCCTTCAAAGTGCAATGTTGCACGCTGTGTTGAGGAAATCAGCAAAAAAGAACGCAGAACAGTTGTAGTAAAAACAGACCATTCTGCGGTAATTGCGGATCTTAAATATATTTATTTTTGCGCTGACTACGTTATTAACAATTGATTGATTTTAATTGAGTTGAGGATGAAACCATGAAGTACAAGAAGATGTTGTTACCGCCCGAGCCGTATTACAGCGGCAGGGTTACAAGATATCCGGACAGAAAAGTTGCCTTTGAAGCAGGACTCAGGTGGCATGGTTCATATGAAATTTCCTATATAAAAAAAGGTAAGGTAAGGCTTAACAAGCTTGACTGTGAAATTATTCTCAATGCGGGCGATGTCTATGTTCTTAACAGTCAGGAGGTTCATTCCTATGAGGACATCGGTGAGGATACTCAGGCTGTTATGCTCAATATCATTCCAAAGGCAATTGCACCGTATGTTGACGATCCGCATATTGTGCCGAGTTTCAAACAACCCGAGAGCGAAGCTCTTGAGTTTATCAGAAAAACAATGGACATATTACACGGATATGAAGAGTACAAGAGCAAGCTTATCAGCATGAAGGTGAGAGCGGTGATGTACAGCGTTGCGTACTATCTCATCCGTGATTGCATTGACAACGATATACAATATGTTCACGGTTCTCAGGCTGATGATTTTGACTGCGCCAAAAGTGCTATCAGATATATGCACGATAATTACAAACACGAAATCACGCTCAATGAAATCGCCAATTATGTAGGCATGACGCCTGCTCATTTTTCAAAATATTTTAAGGATAAAACAGAGGAAACATTTTCAAAGTATCTTCGCCGTGTTCGTCTTGAACACGCTATTGATGATTTGAGAAACAAAAAAATCACCGTCAGACAGGCGGCGATTGAAAACGGTTTTCCAAATGTAAATTCGTTTATCCTGTCCTGCAAGTCCGAATACGGCAGAACTCCTGCGGAACTTAGGAATTACAGCGAGAAGAACTGACGGCGAGCCACCGTTCTCGGTTCGTGAAGACAGTCGTATTGATGCGAAAGCTTTTTAAATTGAAAATTGAAAATGGAAAATTGAAAATTGCGGTCGGCGGTGTGCCACCGCAATCTATTCGAGAAGATACTCGGATAAAGGAATTGCATCAGATGCCCGAATACGGCATTGATGCAATTTTTGCTTTATATGAAAGTAATAGGGGCGAACCGATGTTATACAACCGTCACAACACCTATTTCAACTTGATTATTGATTCTGGGGATGAATACGGTGTTGCTCAGACCTGCGCAGACAATCATTTTTGTACCGTCAAGGTCAAATTCGCCTTTGTCATATTTCGGAAAAAGTCCCTGATTCGGAGCGATTACTCCGCCGATGAACGGCAATTGAATCTGTCCTCCGTGGGTGTGACCGCAGACGATTAAGTCTATGTCGGTTTTCTTTGCGTCCTCGGCAATGTATTCGGGCTGGTGGTGCAGAAGAATTGTGAAATTGTTCTTTGCTTTTTCGGCAAATTCTTCCCACAGCGTTCTTGACGGAACATCGTCATCGGGAGTGTAGAACTCATAATAAGGGTAGTCGCTCACTCCGCCGATAAGCACACTCTTGCCGTTTTTGGTGAATTTTATGTATTCATTATCGAGCAATACAGCGCCTGTTGAATTTGTTTCGCTTTTAAAATCCGTTCCGAATTTGGCGGCATTGTCACGCTCATGGTTGCCGAGACAGCAGTATGTGGGTGCAATTTTTGAAAGCTTTTCAAGCACATCTTTCATCTTCGTTGTGTCGGGATCGCCACGGTTGACCATATCTCCGCAAACTGCAATAAAATCGGGATTTTGTTCCTTTACAAGCTCTGCAAGGTCTGCGTTCTTTTCTCCGTATTCCTTGTTGTGCAAATCCGTGATGACAACAAATTTCAGCTTTGCGTCGTTCTTAGTATTGTTTACACAGTAATTTGTGATTGCAATTGTGTTGTCACAGTAAACGCCCCATATTACGAGAGTCACAAACAGCACAAGTATTATTGCTCCGAGGATTATCGAAAAATTTTTCATTCAATTTACCGCCCATATTTAAGTATGGTATTATTTTAGGCTCGTTTTGTGCGGTTGTCAACAAATGTGTGTCGAACAAGTCTGATTATTACTGCTCCTTGTGCTTCGATTGTCGTATTTTAAGTTGATTTAGGAATTGCTTTGTTTGACATTCCTTTTGCACTGTTGTATAATAAATCATAATTGTATTTATATGTTACTCGGGAAATTTACACAAAGTTAAACAGAAGAGGTATGGGTTATGAAGAAGATTAATTTGCGTAAGATGTTTCTGGCTCTCGCAGATGTGTTTATTATCGTTGTCAGCGGTATTCTTGCAAATTATATTCTCTTGCTTGTTGGCTACATAGGTGCTGCTTCAAGCAAAGGCTTGTTGAGCTATATTGTTATTGATCTTGTCATGTGTCTGTTTACGCTTTATATAAGCGGAACATATTCAAAATTGTGGCGATACTTTAACGCAAAGGACTATATTGTGTGCGGAACTGCCGTCTTTTCGGGGTTTACGCTCGGCTTTGTAATCTCGTTGTTTTTGCAGATTCCGCAGAGAAAGATTTTTTGTATAGTACATTTCGCAATAGCCCTTGTCGGAATTCTTGCATTCCGTTTTGTTTTCAGAAGGACTTTTCTTGACCTTACCGAGGCAGGAAGGGCAGAGGGCGGAGAGCGCACCCTTATTGTGGGCGCAGGCAATGCCGGCAGAATGATTGTTCGTGAAATTCACAATGCGAAAGAGCAGGGTGATGTTAATAATCCTTCAAAAAGCATCATTCCGGTATGCTTTGTCGATGATGACTTGAAAAAGCTGAATCAGAAAATCGAAGGAATCCCCGTTGTCGGAACCTGTCCCGAAATTGTTAAAATATGTGATGAATACCGCATAGACAATATTATTGTTGCAGTTCCGTCATGTGAGGAAGATGAGAAGAGGAAGATTCTTGACTACTGTTCCGCAACAGAGTGCAAAATCAAGATTATCCCTTATCTCGGTGAGCTTTTGTTTGATGACGGGCATACACAGCTTATTTCACAGGCAAAGGAAATCAAGATTGAGGATCTTCTCGGCAGAAAACCCATTGAGTTTGACCGAAAGGAGATTCATGATCTTATCAACGGAAAGGTTTGTCTTGTTACAGGCGGCGGCGGTTCAATCGGCAGTGAGCTTGTAAGACAGATTGCAAAGAATGATCCAAAACAAATCATCATTGTTGATATCTACGAAAACAACGCATATGACATTCAGCAGGAGCTTGTGCTTGAATACGGCACAAAGCTTAACCTTGTAACGCTTATTTCATCGGTTCGTGATTACGACAAAATGGAGCTTATCTTCAAGACATATCGCCCCGAACTCGTATTCCACGCTGCCGCTCACAAGCATGTTCCGCTTATGGAAACCGTTCCCGAGGAGGCTGTAAAGAACAACATCTTCGGCACATTCAATGTTGCAACCCTTGCAGAAAAGTACAAGGCAAAGAAGTTTGTTATGATTTCAACCGACAAGGCTGTTAATCCGACAAATGTTATGGGCGCAACAAAGCGTGCGTGCGAGATGATTATTCAGTACAAGGCGCAGCACAGCACCGATACCGAATTTGTAACAACAAGATTCGGTAATGTTCTCGGCTCAAACGGCTCGGTTATTCCGCTGTTTCGCCGTCAGATTGAAAACGGTGCGCCCGTTACCGTAACACATCCCGATATTATCAGATATTTTATGACTATTCCCGAGGCTGTTTCGCTTGTTCTTGAGGCAGGTGCAATGGCAAAGGGCGGTGAGATTTTTGTTCTTGATATGGGTGCTCCAGTCAAGATTACAACCCTTGCCGAGAACCTTATCAGAATGTACGGTAAGGTTCCGTACAAAGATGTTCCGATTATCTTCACGGGACTTCGTCCGGGTGAAAAGCTTTTTGAGGAGCTTCTTATGGACGAAGAAGGTCTTAAGTCAACACAGAACAAGAAAATTTTCATAGGAAATCAAATTAAAATAGACGAAACAGATATGCTGTCAAAGCTTGAGGTTCTCAAAAAGACCGCAGAAAACAATGACAGTGAAAAGACAGTTGAACTTTTGGCAGAACTTGTACCTACTTTTTGCCACAAGGTCAATGATTAACCGAAAAGGAGAAATTTTATGTGCGGTATTGTAGGTTATGTAGGACCTAAGGATTGCAGTGAGGTGCTTGTTAATGCTCTCACAAAGCTTGAATACAGAGGCTATGACTCGGCAGGTATTGCGGTTTTTGATAACGGAGAAATAAAGACCGTAAAGACCAAGGGTAAGCTTCAGGACTTAAAGGATAAGCTTGCAGAGGTCGGCACTCCGAAAGGTCATGTCGGCATAGGTCACACCCGTTGGGCAACCCACGGCGAGCCTTCAGATGTAAACTCACATCCACACAGCGGTACAAGGGTTACAATCGTTCACAACGGTATTATTGAAAACTATATGGAGCTTAAAGACTTCCTCATCTCAAAGGGAAGAACTTTTTTAAGCGACACAGATACAGAGGTTGTTGCTCAGCTCCTCGACTATAAATACAACGGAAATCCTCTTGAAACAATTGACAGCGTAATGGCTGAGCTTAAGGGTTCGTTTGCACTCGGAATTATGTTCAAGGATTTCCCCGACAGAGTTTTTGCGGTTCGCCGTGAAAGTCCTCTTATCGTAGGCGTTGCAGAGGGTGAGTGCTTTATTGCGTCCGATGTTCCCGCAATTCTTCAGTACACAAGGGATTATTATCTTCTTGACCATGATGAAATCGTAACACTTTCACCTGACGGTGTTTCGTTCGTTGACGAACACCTTGATCCGATTGAAAAGGAAATTCAGACAGCCGACTGGGATATGGAGGCTGCCGAAAAGGGCGGTTATCCGCACTTTATGATTAAGGAAATCAACGAACAGCCCGAGGCTATCAGAACAACGATTATGCCGAGAATCAAAGAGGGACTTCCGTTTCTTGAGGAATGCGGCATCACAACGGAAACAATCAAGAATTTCAAAAATATCACAATCGTTGCCTGCGGTACTGCTATGCACGCAGGTATGGTCGGCAAGTATGTTATTGAGGATCTTGCAAGAGTTCCCGTAAATGTTGACATTGCGTCCGAGTTTCGTTACAGAAATCCGATTGTAGGCGAGGGCGACCTTGTAATCATCATTTCACAGTCGGGCGAAACAGCCGACAGCCTTGCCGCAATGCGTCTTGCAAAGCAGAAGGGTGCAAAAACTCTTGCAATCGTAAACGCAAAGGGCAGTTCAATTGCCCGTGAGGCGGATATGCTCATCTACACACTCGCAGGTCCCGAAATTTCCGTTCCGTCAACAAAGGCATACATCACACAGCTTTCCGTTATGTATCTCTTTGCCTTTGAGCTTGCTCTTGCAAAGGAAACAATCAGCACAGCCGAGTGCAAGCGACTTGTTTCGGCCCTCACAAAAATGCCTGAGGCAGTTCAGTATGTAATCGACAACTGCGAGGATACCTGCAAGTTCGTTGCCACAAAGCTTGTTGCAACCGACAGCTTGCTTTACATAGGCAGAGGTCTTGACTATGCCCTTTCAATGGAGGGTTCGCTCAAGCTCAAAGAGGTTTCGTACATTCACTCAGAAAGCTATGCCGCAGGCGAGTTAAAGCACGGCACAATTTCGCTTATTGACGAGGATGTTCCGGTTATCGCCGTTGCAACTCAGACAGGTATTATCCCCAAGACAATCAGCAATGTTGTTGAGGTTAAGTCAAGAGGTGCAAAGGTTATTCTTGTTTGTACAGACGCCTGTGTAAGAGAACTCAAGGACGGTGTTGCGGATTATGTTATCGAAATTCCGCATACAGACGAGCTTCTTATGCCGATTACAGCGGTTGTTCCGCTCCAGATTCTTGCTTATTACACATCAATCAACAGAGGTATTGATCCCGATAAGCCAAAGAACCTTGCTAAGTCGGTTACTGTAGAATAAGATGTGATTTCGTTCGGGAAGAGAGTCCGCAAAATGCGAGGGTTAAGTTGCCCGAACGGCAGTCTTGTTTTTAATTGAAAATTGAAAATGGAAAATTGAAAATTTCGGTTGGCGGTGTGCCACCGCAGTCAATTCGAGAAGATAGTTAGATAAAGAAATTGCATTGATGCCCGATACGGCATTGATG
>CDYU01048229.1_pt1 | contig 12253 bp, 12 predicted proteins | sample 480701 | NCBI WGS metagenome assembly CDYU01 (sample SAMEA3182105, study PRJEB8094) | gut metagenome | biome: human; feature: gut; material: Stool; isolation source: human stools | place: Canada | collected 2013-02-26 | reverse complement strand
GATTGAGCGTGTGCTTTAACCTCTCGGGAAACGGTTGTTTGATTTTTACCAATCCGATTGGCTATCGCTTTGAATGTCATTCCTTTGGCTAAGCACTCTTGAATTTCTATTCTGTCATCAAGGGTTAAATGTTTGTTTTTGCTCATTGTCTGAGACCTCCTTTTCTCAGACTTAATGCTACCACAAAATCTTTCTCTCACTAAATGCAATCGTAAATTCTACTCTTGCATTTACTTTGAGAATTTACTCAGAAAAAATTATCGGGGAAAATTAAAAAAAATATTGACAACTCTCTCTTGTTTTGATATAATAATCAAGCGCGATAATTACAGTGCGATGTTTAATGCGAGTGTGCTGGAATAGGCAGACAGGCACGTTTGAGGGGCGTGTGTCAATGACGTACGAGTTCAAGTCTCGTCACTCGCACCATAATGTGGAGACAAAAAAGATGTCTCTTGCGAAAAGCCCGATTATATCGGGCTTTTTTGCTACCCAAACGGCGATTTTTCTCTGTACCAAAACACAGATGTAAAATCGCCATTTTCCCTTTGTGGATAGACTTGAACTCCCGAAAAGTAAATATCAGATACACAGGCAGATAGAAATCAAAAATCTATCTGCCTTTTTTATTGTCATCAAAAAGGAGAAAACAGATATGCTACAGAAAGAATTAGCCAAACGGCTCAAGGCTCGGTATGACACCAAGATGGACGGCAACGGATGGCTGGAGGTGTCCTCGGACGGCATTCCCCTCTGCCGGATAAAATACAACGGTCAATTTCTAAGCAACGCCGACCAAAACCTCTCCGATGAATACCGCAGTAAAATTGCAGACATTCAGGATGAGATCTCTACGGTGCGGGAATATGTCGGGCTCTACGAACACGCACCGCAGATGAAAGCCGCCGATGTATCCGATTACAGACAGCTTGCCGCCTTCGGAGATACCGTGCTGGCGGCAACCTACAGCGAAAAGAATGGCTTTATGTTCTGCACATGGAAACAGAACGCAGGCGGCGACTCGGTGTTCTGGGGAGATTATTCTCCGAACTATGAATATGTCAAGGAAGCCTTCGCAGTGCGTTCCGGTCTCGTCAGCAAAGACCGACTTTTCAGCGAGAATGAATCGGCAGACCTTTATCGCTGTGTCGGCTTTGCAAAAGCCAACTGCGAAACGCTGACCTATGAGCAGGAACGGCAGCTGGATAAGCTCCAAGAAAAGCTCACGGACGGATACCCCTCTCTTGAAGCCGAGCCGCCGACCTTTGAGCAGGAATCAGCACCACAACAGAATATGTAATACTATCAATCGCCCTTCGGTTACACAAAACCGGAGGGCTTTTTTTATTTCACAGCAAGGAGAGAAACAATGACCATATTTTCAGATAATCCACATGACAGACGCATGGAACGGCTGATGATGACCGTTCCGAATTTTGCACCGAGAGGCGTGGGCTTCCGTTTTACCGAAGCACAGCTATTCATCACAACAACCGCTGCCACACCCACAGAGATACTGACAGCCACCATGAGGCAGATACGCTGTCCGCCTTTCCGTAAGAGATTCAATGAATATATAGAAAGCGAGGAAACGCCCATGACATATATTAATGAAAAGCACCGGACAAGATTTACACTTGCCGCAAAGAATGTACACCGAGAGAATTACGCACTGCTTTCGGCGTTGTATCTGCTCACTGCCGACCAAAGGCTGTGGAGTTGCTGCAAGCACCATATAAATAACGGCTGTGTGTTTTTTGAGAACATTAAGCTCCATAATTGCAGCGAACGAGCCTACACCTTCTACTGTGCGGCAAAGGACTTGACGCTCGGCACAAAACATCTTACCGTGTCGGATCTGTCGGACGCCGACCTCGTTCCGCCTATGCTGTTCCGCACCATCTGCAACGCTATGGCAATCCGCCGCTTCGGACTCGCAGCCATCAAGGAGATTTGCCATGATTAAACTGAAAATAAAATACGGAAACAGTCAGACCGATCTCCGCTTTCCCTGCACCGAAAAGGAAATGAATGCGGCGCTCGAAAGAATCCATGCCGAGGATGTCACACCCCTTGAACTGTATGTGTCCGAGGTCATATTCCCCGAGGAACTCGGCTTCCTGCAAGACAGATTCGCAAATCTGGATGAGGTGAATTACCTCGCTAAGCGCATGGACAGCTTTTTCGGGGATGAAGAATATCAGTTTTACGAAGCAATGAAATTAGAGGGCTTCGACACTCTGCCCGACCTCATCAATTTGAGTTTTAATCTCAATCGCTATCCGCTGATTCGGGATATCGGTGACATGGGCAAAATCGGCAGAGAGTATCTGCTCACGGTCAACGGCTGCATACCGGCACACGATGAGGATGACCCGAAATATGCGCAGCTCGGACGGGAGCTGATACAGTCCGGCAATGGCATATTTACCGAACACGGAATGCTGTTCGTGGACGAAAACACGCCGTTCCAACGGTCATATGACGGACAGACCTTCCCAGCGTATTTGTATGATCCGGGGGTGCTTTGCGTTGCCAAGGCCGAGTATGGCGGCAAAACCGAATATCTGTATTTTCCCTGTGAGGAGGAAGCCATCGACAAGGTGTTTGCAAGGCTCGGCACAACAGCGGATGAGGTGAAAATGACGCTGGAGGACTTCAATACCGACAGCCCCGAATGGTTCGGGCGATTCCGTGAGATTGCCTCCGAGGAAGGCGTATACGAGCTGAACCGGCTGACCGCCGCCGTTAATACGGCGGATATGGATCTGAAAAAGCTGTGGTCGGTGGCGGAATATGCCGAAGCCGAGGACGCCGAGCAGCTTACAAGGCTGGCAAAGAATATCGGGTGCTTTACTTTCATTGAGGGAGCAACAAGCTATGCCGAGGTGGGAAGATTTTTTACCGAAACCGAGGACAGATATATTCTTGATCTTGAAATGGAAGATTATTTCGACTATGAGGGATTCGGAGAATATATCTCGGATAAATTTTACGGCAAATTTGTTTGCAACGGCTTTATCTACAACGACACCGACACAAGCCTGCTGGACATCTTATATCAGGACGAGCCTATGACAATGGGAGGAATGTAAATATGATTACCGCAATTATCCGCAATAAAGAGAACACCCTTGTTCTCGAACTGCCCCACAGCATTTACGACATTTATGAAAAGCTACAATCCATCGGCATTATGCAGCCGCCGAAACAGATCCCGCTGATCGACAACGAGGACGAGGACATCGGCGTAAAGCTGTTCAGTGAGAGTGGCTTCGGTCAGCATCTGCTCCTCACGCTGAACGAGAAAAACACCATCGCCGGCGCCAATATGCTGACGCTTGTTATTGGGGCGGCAAGCGAGGACATCAAAGAGGAACTGGAACAGAATATCCTCTACGACCAGTACGGCTCAATGGATGAAGTGATTTCCGCCGTCCGTCAGATGACGCAAGATGCCGGCCCCGTAAAGGCTGTGTTCTTCTGTCCGCTTGTCGGCAACATCGACGAGGGCGACGGAGATATGTTCACGGTCGGCGATTCCTACCTTGCCGACAGCGCAGATGAAATTGCCGATGCATTGAAGCGTTACACCGCCAATGACGAAAACGATATGGCAACCTATTATAACAAGGATGACGGCGTAAGTGAAAAGCTGACCTCGGCTGTATGGTCGGTGGAATTACACGGCGACAGGCTATTCGGACGAATTGATTGCAGCCTCAAGGAAGCACTCACGGCAGAGGAAACGGAAGCGCTTCGGGACTGGCTCACCGGTCAGTGTTCGGACGGTTATGTGCCGTATTTTAATATGTTGAAAAGGAGCCGAAATGCGTAGTGTTTATCACGATTTCGGCTCTTTTTATTCAACATAAAAAATCCACCGTTCTTTTGATATAATGGAGATATCTTAAAGAAAGGTGGTCATATTTATGACAGATAACAAGCCAATGGAAGTATTGAAAAAACAATTAATGAATTATCTTATTGAAAGAAAATGTGCAAAAAACAATCAAGATAATTACAGGTATGCCCTAAACGGCATGATTGATTATTGCAATCGTAACAACGATGGGTATTATTCCGACGAAGCTATTGCGAAATATGTTGCGGAAAAATATGATATTCATGATTATTATTCATTTCACAGTTGTGATAATCATTATCTTTCCCAGATTTGCCGAATTTGTAAAATCCTAAAAGATTTGAATGAAAATCGTATTCCGGAAAATAGATATTTAGCGAAAACCGAATGTCTTTCAATATCGGAATTCGCCAATGCAATTGATGATTTTCACAAGTATTATATTGGCTTTGGATATTCAAAAGGGTGCGCTGATATTTACCGAAAATACGCAACGCTTTTTCTTGAGCATTGTGAAAATACAGGACTTACAAATATTAATGATATTGATGAAATGGTTATTAATCAGTTTATTCTCACCCTGACGCAATACAGTAAATCCACAATCAAAAACTGTTTGGGTGGATTAAGAGCGTTTTTCAGATATTTATACATGGAAAATTGTATCGGCAAAAATCTCGGAGACTCAATCATTCCGCTTAAAGTAAAGAGTCAAACACGAATTCCATCTGTTTGGCAGCATGATGAAGTTTTGAAACTGCTTTCTGTTATTGATCGCGGCAATCCGACCGGCAAAAGAGATTATGCTATGCTCCTTATAGTTGCCAGACTTGGTATTAGAATCGGAGATTTGTGCAATCTTAAATTCAGCAATATTGACTGGAGTAACCAACGGATTGATTTTGTTCAGGGAAAAACACAGCATCGGATTTCTTTACCTTTACTGAAAGATGTTGGCTGGGCTTTGATTGACTATATCCAAAACGGCAGACCTAAAATTGACACTCCATATATCTTCGTTACACATGTTGCTCCATTCAAAGAATTTGATCAAGGTAATCGCCATAGCAGAATGGTGAGGAAATATATGAACTTGGCTCATCTAACATCTGTAAACACCCACAAATGCGGAATGCACTCATTGAGGCACACGTTAGCCTCGACAATGGTTGAAAACCGTGAAAAATTCAGCAACATCAGTGCAACACTTGGTCATAGAAGCGAAGATTCAACAGCTATCTATTTAAAAACCGGCGTGGAATTATTACGGGATTGCGCGTTAGAGATTCCCGAGGTGTAAGTATGAGTGATTTTAAAAGTCTGCTGGCTCCATATATTGAGGGCTTAATTGAGCAAAAGCAAGCACTTGGCTATATTTACAAAGCTCAAATAGAAAAGCTGGTGAAATTCGATACGATGATTAGTGAAAATTTTCCTAATGAAACTACTATCACAAAGGAAATGACCGATATATGGGCAGCAAAACGCTCATTTGAGAAAATTGCCACTGTCCGCCATAGGATAACTCCTGTTGCTCATTTAGCAATGTATATGAATAAGCTTGGTCAAAAAGCCTATGTTTTTCCGACTAATACTCTCGGTAAAGAAATGAAGTATGTGCCGCACATTTATTCTGATGAAGAATTAAAAAGATTTTTCTACTGTACCGATCATAATTGTCATTTCTCACCCGAGGTACCATATCGTCAATTGGTTATGCCTTTAATTTTTCGCACGATATACTGTTGCGGTTTAAGACCGGGAGAGGCAACTAACCTGAAAGCTAAAGATGTTGATTTGGAAAAAGGCACATTAACAATTCTGGCGTCAAAATACGATACCGATAGAATTGTACCTTTATCAAAATCACTTTTGTCAATGTATCTGGAATATGCTCCGATAGTTCATGTGGATTTTAAGAGTAACGCACCGTTCTTTCCGGGATATCATGGAAAACCGATAACTAACAATAACTTGAATGCTAATTTTCGCAAATTCTTATTTCAAGCGGGTATATCTTACGGCGGTCGTGGAAAGGGTCCCCGTATTTATGATTTTCGCCATACCTTTGCTGTTAATTGTTTGAAAAACCTTGTTCAACGGGGTGCAGATATGAACACGTATTATCCAATTCTAAAAACATATATGGGACATTCTTTTTTTAAGTATACAGAATATTATCTGAGACTTACAAAGAATATGTATCCTGATATCGGTGAAAAGCTCAATGCAACTTTAGGTAGCGTTATTCCCGAAGTGTGGGGTGATGAATGTGAGTAAACCCACAGATTTTGCTTATCAGCTTACAAGATATCTTTCAATCTATTTGTCCGGAATACGAAATTTTTCTGTAAATACAATTCGTTCATACAGAGATACTTTTAAATTGATGATCAAATATTTTGAAGATGAATTGCATATGCCTTCATCAAGATTGACACTCGAACGGTTTAATCGTGATTTTGTATTAGGATTTCTAAAATATCTTGAAATTGAAAGGAACGCCGGAAATTGTACGATTAATCAACGTTTAAGTGCAATTCACGCTTTTTGCAAATATCTTCAAACGGAAGAACCTACCTATATTTTTGAGTATCAAAGAATACTTGCCATTCCTTACAAAAAGTATGCAAAGCCTATGATTGAGTATCTTAGTAAAGATGCATTGAAAGCAATACTCGGTGCTATCAATACAAACAAACGTCAGGGTCGGCGTGACTTGACGCTGCTTAGTGTTCTCTATGACACAGGGGCTCGCGTTCAGGAGTTGTGTGACCTGAAAATCAGAGATTTATTTCTTGAAGAAAAGCCGTATATTACTCTGACCGGAAAGGGCAGGAAAACGAGGGGAGTGGTTTTAATGGATAATACTTCGGAAATGTTAAAGTGGTATATTAATGAATTTCATTGCAGTGTTATCGCCAATGATGATTCGCCGCTGTTTTACAACAAGCGACACGAACCACTGACCAGAACTGCGATTAATCATCTTATCAACAAATATGTGACAATCGCGCGTCAACATTGCGAATTCATCCCACAAAAAGTTACTCCTCATATTTTTAGGCATACAAAAGCTATGCATCTGGTTCAGGCGGGTGTGGATATGATATATATCCGAGACTTTTTAGGTCATACCATGATGGAAACCACAAATATATATGCAAGGATTAATATTGAACAGATGCGTGATGCTTTAGAAAGAGCATATCCCGAACTGAATGCCACCGATCTTCCTGACTGGACATCAGATGTTGCCCTTATGGGATTTCTCAACAGTCTGTGACTCTGCCCTTTTTATGTTGAATAAAAGGAGCCGAAATCGTGATAAACACTACGCATTTCGGCTCCTTTTCAACATATTAAAATACGGCACATAACCGTCTGAGCACTGACCGATGATCCAATCCCGAAGTGCTTCCGTTTCCTCTGCCGTGAGAGCTTCTTTGAGGCTGCAATCTATCCGCCCGAAGAGCCGATCACCGTGCATTTCTACCGACCATACAGCCGAGGTCAGCTTTTCGCTCACGGCGTCATCCTCGTTGTAGTATGCTGCCATATCGTTTTCGTCATTTGCGGTGTATTCCTTTAATGCTTCGGCAATTTCGTTTGCGCTGTCTGCAAGGTAGGAATCGCCGACCGTGAACATATCTCCGTCGCCCTCATCAATGTTCCCGACAAGCGGACAGAAAAATACCGCCTTTACCGGTCCTGCATCCTGTGTCATTTGGCGGACAGCGGCGACTACCTCATCCATAGAGCTGTATTGGTCGTAGAGGACATTCTATTCCAGTTCCTCCTTGATGTCCTCGCTTGCCGCCCCAACAACAAGCGTCAGCATATTGGCGTCGGCTACGGTGTTTTTCTCGTTCAGCGTGAGGAGCAGATGCTGACCGAAGTCGCTCTCACTGAACAGCTTTACGCCGATGTCCTCGTCCTCGTTGTCGGTCAGCGGAATCTGTTTCGGCGGCTGCATAATGCCGATAGACTGTAGCTTTTCATAAATGTCGTAAATGCTGTGGGGTAGATCGAGGACAAGGGTATTCTCTTTATTGCGTATAATTGCGGTTATCATATTCAAATTTCTCCCATCGTCATAGGCTTGTCCTGATATAAAATGTCGAGCAGGCTTGTATCGGTGTCGTTATAGATGAAGCCGCCGTCGACAAATTTGCCGCCGTATTCCTCGGCGATATACTTTCCAAAGGCTTTGTAATCGAAGAACTTTTCTACGGATGGATTCACACTGAAATTCTCATTATTCTCCGTTACATATATTCCGACTTCCTCATAATTGCTCGCACCTACAATAAAGGTAAAACAATCAAGATTTTCAGCAAGCCGCGAGAGCTGCTTGGCGTCCTCGGCTTCTGCGTATTCGGCAACCGCCCACAGCTTTTCCATATCCATATCGGCACTGTTAACGGCGGCTGCAAGGCGATTCAGTTCGTAAACACCTTCCTCGGCGGCGATCTCCTTAAATCGTTCCGTCCATTTTTCACTTTCAATGCAAATGTCCTCCCATGAGAGCTCCACATCATCCGGTGTGGGTGCGCCGAGTCGGGCAAATGCTTTGTTGATGGCTTCTTCCTCGCAGGGCAAATACAGGAATTCGGTTTTTCCGTTGTACTCAGCCCGCAAAAAGCAAAGCATTTCCTCATACACATACGGCGGAAAGACCTGTCCGTCATACAGCTTTTGAAACGGTGTGCTTTCATCAACAAACAGTAAGCCATGTTCAGTAAAAACACCTTTGCCGGATTGAATCAGTTTTCGTCCGAATTCTGCATATTTCGGGTCGTCCTCGTCATCGGCAGGCAGACAGCCCTTTACTGTAAGCAGATATTCTCTGCCGATTTTGCCCATATCGCTTATGTCCCGAATAAGCGGGTAACGGTCGAGGTTGAAACTCAGATTTATAAGGTCGGGCAGAGTGTCGAAGCCCTCTGATTTCATCGCCTCATAGAACTGATATTCCTCATCGCCGAAGAAACCGTCCATACGCTTTCCGAGAAAGTTTACCTCGTCTAAATTAACGAATCGGTCTTGCAGGCAGCCGAGTTCTTCGGGGAACACCACCTCGGACACATACAATTCAAGCGGCGTAACATCCTCGGCGTGGATTCTTTCAAGTGCAGCACTCATTTCCGCTTCCTTACAGGGAAAGTGGAGGTCGGTAGACTCATTACCGTATTTGATTTTTAGTTTTATCATGGTTTTTTCACTCCTTACAGCTTAACAGCGGCAAGCCCGAAACGGCGTATCGCCATAGCGTTGCAAATAATTCTGAACAGCACCGGCGGCACAAGCTTTATATCCGCTAAATCGGATATGGTTATATGCTTTGTTCCGAGTGTCAGATCCTTTGCCGCGCAATAAAGCGTATATGCCCTTTCAGAGCAATTCCGCAGCTTAATATTTTCAAAAAATATACAGCCGTTATTTATATGGTGCTTGCAGCAATTCCACAGTCTTATATCCGCGGTAAGCAGATATATTGCCGACAGCAGCGCATAATTTTCTCTCTCGGCATTTTTCACGGCAAGCGCAAACATTGCCATATGTTTCTCATTTGAAAATGTCATAATGCTTTCCTCGCTTTCTATATACTCGTTAAATCTTTTTAAAAACGGCGGACAGCGTATCTGCCGCATGGTAGCCGTCAGTATTTCGGGCATTGCAGCGGTAATCACGGTAATTTGCGTTTCCGCAAAACGGAAACCGACGCCGCGCGGCTTGAAATTCGGCACTGCGGTCATAAGCCGTTCCATTTGTCTGCTGTGGGGTTCTTCTGAAAATATGGTCATTGTTTTTTCTCCTTGCTGTGAAATAAAAAAAGCCCTCCGGTTTTTGTGTAACCGAAGGGCGATTGATAGTATTACATATTCTGTTGCGGGTCTGCCGTCTGTTCAAAGGTCGGCGACTCGGCTTCAAGGGAGGGATATCCGTCCGTGAGCTTTTCCCGGAGGTTATCCAACTGCCGTTCCTGCTCGTAGGTCAGCGTTTCGCAGTTGGCTATTGCGAAATCTACACAGCGATAAAGGTCTGCCGATTCTTTCTCGGTAAACAGCCTGTGTTCGCCTATAAGCCCCGAACGCATGGCGAATGTTTCTTTAGCACATTCGTAGTTAGTTGTGTAATCTCCCCAACACACCGAGCTGCCATCATTGCTTTGCTGCCATGTAACAAAGATAAATCCGTTATTTTCACTGTATGCTGCCGCCAATACAGTATCTCCGAAAGAAGCAAGCTGTTTGTATTCAGTAACACCGGCAGCTTTCATCTGCGGCGCGCGTTCGTAAAGTCCTATATATTCCCGAACCGTCAGCACCTCATCTTGTATATCCGCAATTTTTTCACGGTATTCCTCCGACAGATTTTCATCGTCGTTTATAATGCAGTTGCCGTTGTATTTCACTCGGCAAAGAGGGATGCCGTCTGAGGAGACATTCAGCCATCCTTTGTCATCCATCTTGGTTTCATACTTGCCTTTGAGCCGTTTAATCAATTCCTTTTGTAACATATTTTTCCCTCCTGTTATGTCAATAAAAACCCGATATTTTCTTCCTCATATTCTCCAATATTTAAAAGGTATGCGGGTTCAACAACTATTTCCGATTCATCCCTGCCGTCAAATAACGCAAGTATATGTGATTTTTCTATTTCTGCGGTATATACCGTTCCGTCCGAGTCAAAGCGTTTTGCAAACCACAAAGCCTCTTCGTAATCCAATGTCCAAGACATTGCCTTTACGGATTTCGCGTTATACGGCGTCACCCCTCGGTATACCGTAACCGGATCGTCAAGCTCGTCCAGCCGTTTTCTTTCCTCGGCTGTCATAAGCAACGATTTATCTGCGCTCCTGAACATCCGCAGCAACTCCGATTGACTTACATTAGCATCGCTGTTGGGATTTTCGGAAGTAATCCAAGCCGAGCACAGCATTTCGGCAAAATCCTTTTCCGAAAGATATTGCCCTGCATATTTCATAAATGTCAGCCTATACGGTTTTGTTATGCGGCAATATATTTCATCTGTACTCTCAGCCGAATCAATCCGTTCGGCTACATATTCACGCCAGCGGTTAAGGTTGCTTTCACTTTCAAGAATATTTATTACCGCATTATCCGTAACCTTGTCCGGATTTTTTGCTATAGTTGCAAATGCATAATCCGTAAACGGGTGTTTAACTATAAACGAATAATTTTCAACCTTGTGAACATCGGTATACAAAAGACACCTTGCAACCTCTTTTACTGAATTTAAGTCGGTACATTTTTTCATTTTGATCCTCTCTTTCTTTTTTCATATATATTAAAAGGCTGCGCCTTAAAATAGGCACAGCCCGAAAAATAAAAAAGACCGATAGATTTTTTTAGTTCTATCGGTCGGACTATAAAAACATATATGATTCGTGAAAAAATGTCGGTAAAAGGGCTTTCGTAGGTTCGAGTCAAAAAAATGCTGAAAAAGTGCCGTTTGCATCTATAAAACTATCATTAAAAAATCTTTCCAAAAAACGCGAAAAACCCCGAATTCATCGGGGTTTCACGGCATGCATCTTTTTCTTCATGCTTTCATGGCGCCTATTGTAGGACTCGAACCTACGACCCTGCGGTTAACAGCCGCATGCTCTACCGACTGAGCTAAATAGGCATTTTATCACAAAATAAAAAAATGGTGACCCGTACGGGATTCGAACCCATGTTGCCGGCGTGAGAGGCCGGAGTCTTAGGCCACTTGACCAACGGGCCACATAAATACATTAGCTCGTGGCTAATAAAAATGGTGCACCATCAGGGACTCGAACCCGGGACACCCTGATTAAGAGTCAGGTGCTCTACCAACTGAGCTAATGGTGCAGATAGAGCTCGCACCCTAAAAACCGAACAAAGGAAAAGCAAGGTGAGGAACGAAAAGTAATAGGTCAAGCCCTCGGTCTATTAGTACTGCCCGGCACACACATCACTGTGCTTACACCCGCAGCCTATCAACCCGGTAGTCTACCGGGGACCTTACTAGCTTATGCTATGGGAAATCTAATCTTGAGGTTGGCTTCACGCTTAGATGCTTTCAGCGTTTATCCAATCCGCACGTAGCTGCCCGGCTATGCCCTTGGCAGAACAACCGGTGCACCAGAGGTGCGTCCATCCCGGTCCTCTCGTACTAGGGACAGCTCCTCTCAAATTTCCTACGCCCACGACAGATAGGGACCGAACTGTCTCACGACGTTCTGAACCCAGCTCGCGTACCACTTTAATCGGCGAACAGCCGAACCCTTGGGACCGAATACAGCCCCAGGATGTGATGAGCCGACATCGAGGTGCCAAACCTCCCCGTCGATGTGGACTCTTGGGGGAGATCAGCCTGTTATCCCCAGGGTAGCTT
>CDYU01029604.1_pt1 | contig 12322 bp, 9 predicted proteins | sample 480701 | NCBI WGS metagenome assembly CDYU01 (sample SAMEA3182105, study PRJEB8094) | gut metagenome | biome: human; feature: gut; material: Stool; isolation source: human stools | place: Canada | collected 2013-02-26 | reverse complement strand
ATATACGAAATCTGCAAAGTCTTTGCAGAACTTGGTACATTCGACAAATTAAAATTACCATCTACATCTGTGATTGTACCTTGAGTGGTACCTTTTACCAACACAGAAGCGCCAACAACTGGCTGCCCGTCTTCTTCAGAAATCACAACGCCTGTGACTTTTTGAGTTTGGGCAGTTACCAGGCCTATGCCCACAAAAAGGCATGCCAATAACAGCATTAATTTTCTTTTCATAAATTCTCTCTTAAAGTTTAACTTTACATTATTTGTATCTTTACTCTAACAATTTGCAAATATATTAATAAAACTGAAACTAACAATTATATTAATAAAAAAAGGTTGCAAATATAACATTTTGTTATTTTGTGTGCTGTATTTATGTCGATAAGCATGTTTTTTCTTATTAAAAGCGTTGATTGCCAAAATAGCTAGTAACACTTTGTATGAGCAAAATGCATCTTTTAATATTTCTTTTACTCGTTTTTAGTCATAAAACACCTTTAAAAGCTGTTCTTTTTGCTTTTTTCGTGGAAAAGCGAATAAAAAAGTGGCATTTAATTTAAAGTTTTGTGAATACTATATTATTTGAAGATTTATTTTTTTAGAGATATTAATGCTTATTCGTCTCTGATATAGCACAGAATTACGTCTAATTTGTTCTATTATTAATTTAAAAATGAAAGTATGGAAAAGATCAGTTACAACCTTGTGTTTAACAGAAAGAAGAGATTGAATAAAAAAGGAATGGCGTTAGTACAGGTAGAGGCCTATCTGAACAGAAAAAAAATGTATTTCTCCACCAAAATATATCTCAAACCCGATCAGTGGGATGCCAAACGAAAGATGGTGAAGAATCATCCTAATGCCAATGTTTTGAATCGTATGTTGTATGAGAATATAGCAGCTATTGAGCATACTGAACTTGGATTATGGCAACAAGGAAAACCAATATCGCTAGATTTATTAAAGAATTCGATTGATAAGCCTCTAAGTAACGGGAGCTCATTCTTAACTTTCTTCAAAGAAGAAGTAGCTAATTCTCTTTTGAAAGAGAGTACCAGACAAAATCATCTTTCCACTCTTGAATTACTTCAGGAATTTAAGAAAGAGATATTATTCACCGATTTGACATTTGAATTTGTGTCCTCATTTGATAATCACCTGCAGTCTAAAGGCTATCACCTTAATACCATTGCCAAGCACATGAAGCATCTAAAACGATATATTAACGTTGCTATAAATAAGGAATATATGGATATACAAAAGTATGCTTTTAGAAAGTATAAAATTAAAAGTATAGAGGGAAGTCATACGCACTTGGCTCCGGAAGAGTTATATCGCTTTGAAAATTTACAGCTAACAGGAAGATATACGAGGCTACAAAAAACAAAAGATGCTTTTTTATTTTGTTGCTACGCAGGGTTACGATATTCTGATTTCACCAGTCTGACCTCCGCAAATATTGTTGAATTCCATCAGGAAACCTGGATTATATACAAGTCTGTTAAAACTGGTATTGAGGTACGTCTTCCTTTATATTTATTATTTGAAGGCAAAGGAATTGAGATATTGCAACGCTATAAAGATGATCTTGACAGCTTCTTTAAGTTGAAAGACAATTCTAATATCAACAAAGAATTGAATTTATTAGCAGGCTTGGCGAAAATAGATAAACGTGTGTCATTTCACACCGCCCGGCATACAAATGCCACCTTATTATTATATAGTGGTGCAAATATTACTACGGTACAAAAGCTATTAGGACACAAAAGTGTGAAGACTACACAGGTATATGCAAATATAATGGATATAACAGTGGTACGTGATCTTGAGAAAACGGCCTCATCAAAAAATAATAATAGGTACAAAAGCTAGATGAAAGTGTTCTGTTTTTAAGATTTAGTTTTAGAAATGGAGGGGCTAATTTTCTCTAATAGAAAGAAAAGTGTATAATTAAATGAAAGAATATGCAATTTCAGTTTCAAAAACGCATATACATAACCTAAATACACATCGTTATTACGAATATTATCACTCGTCCCATTTAAAGGAATAAAGTGTTCCTTTAAAAGGAACGAGTCATTGGTCGTAGAGAAGCCCTTGCTTTCTTTAAAAGGAAAGGATTAAAAGCTAATTTATAACCCTGATAGCCTCTAATAGCTATTAGAATCCGGCATTTGGGGTTCTTTCATTTTAGCGTCAGATAAATGATAAATACTTCTTTTTACATAATTAGATGTAATTACACAATCTCTTTGATACAGAAAAAGCATATAACCATCCAATATGAATATTCATCAATCATATTCTCTGCGATTTTGGAGAATATTTGAATCCACCCCTGCATATTTTAAAATATACAGTAATAAAATATGCATTTTTTCATCTGGAGTTTTTCTTTTTCTTAGATTATCGTTTGCTAATGAATATATTATTATAGTCAATAATTATTGGATATAATTTAGACAAGAAACCCATCTTCAACAGTTAAGATGGAAATAAGTTTTAGCTTATATCATATAAGACAAGAACTTAAATAATTAATTAATAGATGGTTATGTCCTATTTTTGATAGAAATCTGGTATCATAAATCAGCAAATTAATATGTTTGGTAGGTATTTAACATATTGATAATCTGCATAATAACTACAACAAAAGATTTATTGCCGAAGGAAAGTAAACATCGTGTATATTATTAGTAATCAAGATATTATAGTTGTATTTAGTTCTGCAAAGACTTTGCAGATTTCGTATATTGGCATGCAGACTCAGGAAGTAGCTATCAAACCTAAATTGAAAGTAATACTAAAAGCCGATGCACAACAGCTTGAAGAGGTTATGGTAGTTGCTTATGGTACAGCTAAAAAGCAATCCTTTACCGGTTCTGCCGATATGGTAAAATCTGATCAAATAGAAAAACGTACTGTTGCCAATTTAAGCAAAGCACTAGAAGGTACAGCTCCCGGTATCCAAATGACTTCCGGAGGCGGGCAGCCCGGTGAGGCGTCAAAAGTTGTCATTCGCGGATTCGGTTCGATAAATGCAAGTAATAACCCGTTGTACGTTCTTGATGGTATTCCTTTTGATGGCGATTTAAGTTCCATCAACCCTGCAGACATAGAATCGATGTCTGTACTAAAAGATGCCTCATCCGCAGCTCTCTATGGTGCACGTGGTGCAAATGGAGTTATCATGATTACTACCAAAAAAGGAAAAGAAGGCAAGCCGTCTGTAAATTTAAAAGCATCATGGGGAGTTACTTCCAGAGCATTCCCACGTTACAACACTGTCAATGCTAAAGAATTTATGGAAGCGACTTTCGAAGGATATAAGAACTACCTTCTAGATGATGGAGTAACCGATAGTGATGCCAGAGAAATAGCAGCAGGAGACTTGATTCCCACATTAGGAGGATATAATCCATTTAATGTATCAAATGACCAGCTGATCGACCCGGCAACAGGAAGACTTAATTCCAATGCTCAATTGCTTTATCAAGATGATTGGATGGATGAAGCAACCAAAGATAGCCCTTTGAGACAAGAGTATCAATTTTCAGTATCAGGCGGTAATAGCAATACAAATTATAACTTTTCTTTGGGCTATTTGAATGAAGACGGATTAGCTGTAAATACAGGATTCGAACGTTTCTCCGGTAGAATGAATATTGATTCACAAATAAAGAAATGGTTGAAATCCGGCCTCTCCGCTTCTTTCTCAACAACAACACAAGATTACACTTTTGAAGATGGCGGATCTGCTTTTTATAATATCTGGTATTCTTCAGAAATGATTGCTCCCATTTATCCTGTATATAAGAAAAATGCAGATGGTAGCAACCTGCTTGTTGATGGAGAAAAAGAATATGATTATGGTGTAAATCGTCCTTCATTCAGTAACATGAACTGGATTGCCGCCCTTTATCAAGATAAACGCGAGCGTAAATCTGATAACTTAAGTTCAAGAGCTTATGTTACATTGTCAGGCAAGGATTACGATGAACTGGGTTTCTTTAAAGATTTCACCTTGACTAGTAATATAGGTATTGATTACCGTAACCGAAATACATTAAATTATTATAACCCGGATGAGGGAGATGCTGCCGGTGTGGGTGGTGACTCCTACAGATCCGCGACGAGAATGCTTAGTTATACGTTTAATCAACTATTAAATTATAACAAAACTTTCGACAAGCACTCGCTTGACGTTTTGGTAGGACATGAATTTTATTCTTATGAGAACCTATTTTTGAGTGCTGAACGACAAGGTTTCCCATTCAATGGTTTACAGGAGCTGGCCAATGGTGCTCAAATCATAGGTGGCACCTCATATAAAGATATATATAAAATAGAGTCAGTATTCGGACGTATCAATTATTCATTCTCCGACCGTTACTATTTATCAGGAAGCTACCGTACAGATGGTTCTTCACGTTTTCATAAAGATAACAGATGGGGATCATTCTGGTCATTAGGCGGTGCTTGGCGCATTTCAGAAGAAGCATTTATGTCCGGAGCTAAATCATGGTTGAATAGTTTAACGTTGAAGGCAAGCTATGGTGTACAAGGAAATGATGCAATTGTAGACAAAGACGGATATGAAACCTATTATGGCTGGCAAAGTTTGTATGATATGGACTACGCAAATGCCAGTATGTCCGGTGCATTGCTCTACTCTCTTGAAAATAAATCATTAAAATGGGAAAAAAATAAAAACTTGAATATTGGTATAGAAGGTACATTATTAGACTCCCGTTTACGCGTTTCTTTGGAATATTATATAAAGAAGACATCAGATTTACTTTTAATGAAACCGAAGGCCACGTCTACAGGAGTAAACGGGTATTATGATAATGTAGGAGCGATGGAAAACAAAGGTATTGACCTTAGTATCTCCGGAGATATATTTAACAAAAAAGACTTTTCATGGACAATGGGTATTATGCTCAGTTCATTTAAGAATAAAATAACCGAATTAACATCAGGTACAGAACAAATTGTGCTAGGTGCAACTATTTTGAAAGTAGGTGAACCAATTCGTTCTTTCTATATGGCTAAATCAGCCGGAGTTGATCCCGAAACCGGTAGTATGCTATATTGGATAAAAGATGATCAGGGAAATTGGGTAAAAGACAGTAATTATAATAAAGCGAATTCAACAGATCGTCAATTATGCGGAAGCCGTATTCCTGATTTTTATGGTAGTTGGAACAATAGTTTCACATACAAGAATTTCGATCTTTCATTCTTGTTTACGTTCTCCGTTGGTGGAAAAGTCTATGATAGCAAATATGCTAACCTAATGAGTACTCGTAATGTCGGACAAAATTTCCATAAAGATATGCTCAATGCTTGGAAAGCACCAGGGGATATCACAGACGTACCTCGAATGGTATTACTAGCTAATGATCAGATAAGCGATCGTTTCCTTATAGATGCATCTTATTTATCACTCAAAAACATAACATTAGGCTATAGCTTACCGAAGAAATGGTTGCAAAAAGCAGGTATAAGCAATATCCGTATTTTCGCAACAGGAGACAATTTATTCTTGGTATCCGCATTGAAGGGAATGGATCCACAGTATAACTTCACTGGTTCACAAGACTATACTTACACTCCAGTACGTAACATTACTTTTGGATTCGATTTGAAATTTTAATCACGAATAAAAATTAGCTGAAAATGAAAAAATATATATATAAATTTTTGTGCGTAGGAATATTAGCAATGGGATTTGCTTCATGCGACCTCGACACAGAGCCCACAGATAAACTACCCCAAGAACAACTACTAAGTGACATTGGAGGTGTGGAAGCTATTTTAAATGGTGTATACCGTAGTTTCTACAAAACAGACTGGTCGGAAGGATATCCAACCGAGAATTTCGGACCTTCTTCTGTTGCTCTTGCGGGAGATCTAATGGTAGGTGATGACATGCAACTCCGTGAATTCGGTAATTATTGGTTTGCTTACGATTTCTTAAAATGGACACGTACGGAAATCAATAACAAATCAGACCGTCCTTATGTATGGTGGAATATGTTCTATCAATTTGTAAATAATGCAAATGTAATGATAGCCAGCCTTGACCAGATAGAGACTTCAGAAGTCAAAAAACAGAAGAATCTAAAAGCACAGGCATTATCTTTACGAGCTTATGCATATTTTAATTTAATTTCTTTATATCAGTTAACTTATAAAGGACATGAATCATCACCGGGAGTTCCTATCTATACAGAGCCAACAAGTATCGAGACTAAAGGCAATGGTCGTGGTACCGTAGAGCAAGTGTATAAAAGAATAAACGACGATTTGAAAGACGCAATTCAGTTGTTTGAAGAAGCGGGATTAACTCAAAGTCACAAATCACATATTGATAAATATGTAGCTTACGGAATAAAAGCTCGTGTAGCTCTTATTCAAGAAGATTGGGCTGCCGCTTCATCAGCTGCACAAGAAGCAATGAAGAAGGACGGTTTGGGACTTATGGGAAATGATGATTTATTAAATGGCTTTAACAGCATTACCAATAAGGAATGGATGTGGGGTTCAGAAATTTTTGAATCTCAAGCTACCGGTTGGTATTCATTCTTCAATCACATGGATGCAGCCTCAGGAGGCCACGCAGCGACATGCCGCAAAATAACTTCATCAATATTGTATGATGCTATAGATGACAACGACACCCGTAAAAAGTGGTTTACTGCACCTACTGGAATGACGCCCGACGAAGAAGATGAAGACACAAATCTGACTCCAGAAGAAGTTAGCTATAACCAACTAAAATTCAGAGTAAAATCTATAGGGACATGGAATAGCGACTATATCTACATGAGAATGGCAGAAATGTATTTGATTGCAGCCGAAGCAGAATGTAGACAGGGAACCGGGCATTTTTCTAAAGCTAAATCTCTGCTCAAAGAAGTAATTAGCTATAAATATGAAGATCCTTCCGAATATGAAAACAAAGTAGATGGCCTGCAAGAAAGCAATGACATCACATTGACAGAAGAAAATATAACATCGACAACTTTACTTGATGAAATTTTACTTCAACGTCGTATCGAATTATGGGGAGAAGGAGCACGTCTATTAGACTACAGACGTTATATTGATCCGGAAGACTGGGAAATGACGATGATGATTCCAATGACAGAGTTCGACGGTAATGAAAGCTTAAATATTGCCACTGATCAGAATCCATAAACAATTCACTTCTTTTTAATGAAATAAAGAAGAGTAGATACAATATATCCAATTTCAGGATATAAAAAAGATACTGATTCATAAAGGTAAAAATGAGACTAAACTCTTTGGCAAGCCTTGGAGTTTTAGTCTCATTTCTATTAAGGGGGGGTATAAAAAATTCGGGAATCTATTTTTGACAAAAGTAATTTAAAATAAAATATTCCTTATAGTTGTCATCCATTTATTATCATCAAGGAAGCATCCCCTCTCTCACAATATCCACCAAAATCGGTTTCAATCCGCTGACGAAACATTCCACCGCAATCACCATCAGAATCAATCCCATGAGGCGCATCATTACATTGTTTCCCGTCTCACCCAATACGTTTACCAATTTCGTAGAAGCACGAAGAATAAAGAAAGTCAGCAGATAAATCAGGGCAATAGTGCCGATCAAAATTCCCTTCATTTCATAAGAATGTGCATCCTGCATCAAGACAATAGCATTGGCAATCGCTCCGGGACCGCATAACATAGGAATGCCGAGAGGAGTAATAGAGATATCATCCGCATACGTTTTGATTTCTTCATCTTTCAGTTTCATCGGTGTATAACGGGCTTGAAGCATATCAAAGCCGATCTTGAAGATAATCACCCCACCGGCAATACGGAAGCCATTGGTAGAGATACCGAAAAACTTGAAAAGAAACTGCCCGGCAAAGACAAATACCATTATTGTAATAAACGACACAATGGTGGCGCGACGTACGATAGACTGACGTTCCTTATCCGTCATACCATGGGTCATGGTAAGGAAGACAGGCATCGTTCCCAATGGGTTGGTCAATGTAAAGAATGAAGTGAAACAAAGTAAGGCAAAAGGCAGAAGCGTACTATCCATGATTATATCGTATTTTATGCAAAACTAAAACGCAACAAAAATACGACTTAATCCAGAAAACCTATAATAAATCCATTAATTCTTTCAAGGAATAGATGTGATAAGTAGGGAGGAAAGGGAAAGCTGTCCGTTCTGTCACATTGTAGAAAACCTGATGCATCCCTACTCCGTGCGCTCCGGTTATATCCGCTTCCCAACTATCACCAATCATTAAGGATTCGCGCAACTCGGATTGAGTAGCAGACAAAGCAAAATTGAATATCTCCGGCCAAGGCTTCAGCACTCCGAGATCTTCCGAGAGAATCACCTTTCTGAAATACCCGTCCACTCCTGCCGAACGCATCTTGCGTGATTGCAATTCACGAAATCCATTGGAAAGGATATAGAGGTTATATTTGGGAGCAAGATATTCCAATACCTCCTTTGCATGAGGCATTAAAACACTTTTAGTAGGGATAATAGCGAAAAAATCTCTCGAAAACCGTTCAGCGAGCGCTTCATCTTTCACTCCCACGGCCTGTAAAGGATAAAAGAAACGTTGGCTGTTCAATTCATCCTTCGTTATCTTTCCTTCACCGTACTCAACCCAGAGTTCGGTATTTCTTTGTTGATAAAGAGTATAATAATGATTGAATGAATCAAAATAGCGGTCGAACGAATATTTCTGATATACTTCCTCAAAGGTGTTACGAGCATTTTGAGAAAAAGCCCAGATGGTATCATCAAGATCAAAAAAAAGATTTTTATATTTCATCAGTAGTTATATAATAAGAAACAAAAAAGCCAATGTGCTAATTTCTTGAATCCAGGAATCAGCACATTGGCAATTCAAAAGGGATATCTACCTTATTTTACCTGGATAACCAAGTATCTGGATACACTCCAGAATTCAGTAGGATTAGTAATCTTCAATGTCAACTGGCCTTTATCATCTTTTACCAATTCATAAGAACCGGTCGGATGAGTAGTCAGTAATTCAGCACGTTTAGAGTACAACTTGATTTCTTTGGTTGTACGGATATCGATCTGCGTGAAATAATCCTTATTGAAATCAGCGCTCTTCAACACGTCTCCGCTCTGAAGAATCTTTTGAGCTTTCAATTCAGATTTAGTACCAAATACGAACCAGGCAGCATTCAGGCTCTTTTCCTGTTCTGCAACGGTTTTAGCTTTCGCTTCGTTTTCTGCGGCCAGAGTTTCTTTTGCTACAGACAGATCGCTGACAGCAGCATCCAATTCCTGAATACGGATATTTTTGGAAGCCAGTTCTGTTTGAAGCTCTTCGATACGCTGTTGTTTAGCGTTCAATTCAGCAGTCAAAGCGGCAACAGCTTTTTTCATCTGTGCAGAATTGTAATTGCTATTCTTCAGCTGTGCCTGCAATTTTGCAATCTGCGCTTTGTTTTCTTCCATTTGTTTAGAGATGAATTCGATGTCAGAAGCAATCTGTTGCTTAGCACTGGCAGAGTTTTCAGTGATGGTTCCACGTTGCAAGTCAACACGGCTTTCAGCAGCATTGATCTTACGGAAACCTTCCTGAACTTCATTGAAAGTCCCCATCATATCATCCAGTTCAGTATTGCGCTGGTTCAGTTCCATCAAAAGAGAATCATTTTCAGCTTTCAGGTCTTTACTTCCACCTTTAAAGCCATCACACGAAGCCAACAAGGCTACGCATACAAATAAAACAGCTAACTTTTTCATACGTTTACGTTTTACGTTTTTTAATGAAGTTATTTAATCATCTATTCCTGCTAATACTATCACAATCTCGCCCCGGGGTTCGGTAGCGGTAAAGTGTTCTATCAATTCAGCCAAACTGCCCCGAACTGTTTCTTCGTGGAGTTTGGATATTTCACGCGACACGGTTGCCTGACGTTCAGCACCGAAATATTCGGCAAACTGTGTTAACGTCTTCAACAGACGGTGGGGTGATTCATAAAACACCATCGTGCGGTGTTCTTCCGCCAATGTCTTCAGTCGTGTCTGCCGTCCTTTCTTCTGGGGGAGAAATCCCTCGAAGCAGAACTTCTCGTTCGGCAATCCCGATGCTACGAGTGCCGGAACAAAAGCGGTTGCTCCCGGCAAGCACTGCACTTCAATACCGTTGCGCACACATTCACGAACAACCAGAAATCCGGGATCGGAAATTCCAGGCGTTCCGGCATCCGAAATAAGTGCCACCGTTTCACCTGCCTTTATTCTATTAACAACACTTTCCACCGTTTTATGTTCATTAAATTTGTGGTGGGATTGCATTGCATTCTTTATTTCAAAGTGTTTCAGCAAGATACCGGAAGTACGTGTATCCTCCGCCAAAATCAGATCGACCTCTTTCAGGACTTTGATAGCCCGAAAAGTCATGTCCTCCAGATTCCCTACCGGCGTAGGCACCACATATAGCTTTCCCATCTTGTTTTTGTTTTATACTGATTGATTAAAATATTTCTTTAGTAGCTCCAGAAAGTCGTTCACCGCCTCCTTTTCTTCATTCAATTCGACTTTCGAGGACAGAAATGCGACTGCAGTCTTGTAGGAACTCATTACTGATATCTGTTCGATAACCCGATTCATCAAATCAGTGTTGCCTCCGAACAGTTCACGAGAAAAACGGAAAGAATCATTCAAGCTGATAGCATGTCGCAAGCCGGCAGACAGTTTGAGACTTTCTCCCAACACAGCCGATTTAGGTTCTTCCTCTTTCACAACAGTTTCAACGACAGGTTCCTCAACAATTGCCGATTCCTCTTTTTTCCCTTCTTCTTCTTCTTCTTCTTCTTCTTCTGCTGCTGCTGCTGCTTCTTCTGCTGCTGCTGCTTCTGCTGTCTCTGCAGCTGCCGCTATTACGACAGGTTTCTCTTCCGCAACAATGGCTTCTCCTTCCTCATCTTCTTTCACAACAACCGATTCGAGAGATTGTATAATCACGGGGGAATCCTCTTCAGACCCGGCAACTTCATCCTCCTCTTCCGCTGTCTCTTCCACAGCTGACGGAGAAATTACCTGAACAGCATCCACCTCCTGCTGCAGTTCTTCCAAACGCCCCTGCATCCGTGTAATGCTCCGCTTCAACAGTTCAGACAAAGTCGGAGTCGGCTCCTTGGTAAATGAATCCATGAGATACTTCAACTCATGAACATCCAACTCAATATCTGTTAATAGCTTCTGTTTCATGTCAGTCCATTGTTTATACGGTGCGAATGTAGGAATAATTTATGCAATAACTTAAAATAATGGATAATTTAACAGTTCTTGCACATTGAATTGCTTACCTTTGTCCACATATTTATTTAATCAAGAAAACACAAAATCTCATGGTATTATTTTCAGAAGACCACATACAGGAGACTAGAAGAAGAGGCCGGATCGAAGTAATCTGCGGTTCTATGTTCTCCGGAAAGACAGAGGAATTGATTCGCAGAATGAAGAGAGCGAAATTCGCGAAACAACGTGTCGAGATATTCAAACCTGCTATCGACACCCGTTATTCAGAAGAAGACGTAGTCTCTCACGACAGCCATTCTATCGCCTCCACTCCCATCGATTCGTCAGCCAGCATTTTACTGTTTACTTCTGAGATAGATGTAGTAGGTATTGATGAAGCACAGTTCTTCGACAGTGGTTTGATTGATGTATGCAACCAGCTTGCCAACAATGGAATCCGTGTTATCATTGCAGGATTGGATATGGACTTCAAAGGAAATCCGTTCGGACCTATGCCACAATTGTGCGCCATTGCCGATGAAGTCTCCAAAGTTCATGCGATCTGTGTGAAATGTGGTCAGCTGGCCTCTTTCTCACATCGTACAGTCAAGAATGAGAAACAGGTTCTTTTAGGCGAAACAGCCGAATATGAGCCTCTGTGCAGGGAATGTTATCTCCGTGCACGAGGGGAAGATGAGCAGAAAGTATAAACTCTATAAAAGAAACAGATTATGGAAAGGAAAAAGATAACATTCGACAGTTTTATACGCGGTTCCATCGGATGTGTGTTAGTTGTAGGAATATTAATGCTCGTGGAACGTCTTAGCGGAGTGTTATTACCTTTCTTTATTGCGTGGCTGATAGCTTATATGGTCTATCCGTTAGTCAAATTCTTCCAGTATAAGCTACGATTAAAAAGCCGCATTATTTCCATCTTCTGTTCCTTATTCCTCATTACGGTTATCGGAGTCACTTTATTCTACCTATTAGTGCCGCCGATGATTTCGGAAATAGGCAGAATGAACGA
>CDYU01029440.1_pt1 | contig 12360 bp, 10 predicted proteins | sample 480701 | NCBI WGS metagenome assembly CDYU01 (sample SAMEA3182105, study PRJEB8094) | gut metagenome | biome: human; feature: gut; material: Stool; isolation source: human stools | place: Canada | collected 2013-02-26 | reverse complement strand
CAATTTTGCGAAAAAACCTTGCACCTGAACAATTCAAAAGTTTACACCGACATGCTCGGGTTAAGGTACTTTTGAATTGTTCAGCAGGCATTAAATAAGGTAGAGCTTTTTAAGCCCGGTACCTTTGAATTTTTCGAGCATTGAAATGCCGTAAAACAGATGCCGTGCCTGAATCATCAGGCTTACAGCAAACACCTGAAGCGGCGCAAAGGGAGACAGCAGCATTGAAACGGTTAAAAATTCCAAAGAGCCGCCGTAGATAACCGCGCTCATAACCATGGGGTAAACAAATCCGAATCCCGAAACATTCATATAAACGCCGTAGGAAAATCCCAAAAACAAAAACCCCGCCAAAATAGGAATCGTTTTAGGGAACGCGGCTTTAAAAGCGCTTTTTAACATTATTGTCCTTTATTTTTAACGCACATCGGTTAAATTTTCACTGTACCAGCGTTTTTTGTTTTCGTACATATATTTGTCTGCCTTTGCAAGCAGCTCCGGCCACGAAATGCCGGGGAAGTCGCACGAGAGCGCATAACCGCAGGCAAAGTATATTTCAGGTGTTTTTCCGGATCGGTTGTAGGCGGCAACCGCGCTGTTTACAGCCGAAATATATTCCTCTGTTTTTTCGCGGTCGGCGTTTCGCACAAACGCCGCAAATTCATCGCCGCCCCAGCGGCATAAAAGCTCCTTTGAGCCGATCTCGTTTTTAAGAATTGAAGAAAATTCAGATATCATTTTATCGCCGGCATTGTGGCCCAGCGTATCGTTTGTGTGTTTAAGACCGTTAAGGTCAAACATTATCATAGCGGTTTGTTCTTCGGCAGAGAAGACGTCCCTAACCAGATCCTCCCAATACGCCTTATTGAAAAGTTTTGTTTTTGAATCAATGTATGCTTTTTTGTTTATGTTCAAAAGGCTTACGACAAATTCATATGCCGAGTAAATTAAAAAAGCTACCATTGTAATTATTATACCCGAAGACGAGCCTTTAAGATAAAAAATTATTATATCCAAAATGCCGCCCGTCATAAGAAGTGCTGTAAAAATAACAGCCTCTAAGTCTCTTTTTCCGCCGATGTTGTAAAACACCGCCGAGGAAATTATAACGAGAATATCCACAATAAGCATTATATGGCAGACAATAAGAACCTGCCGCAGCTCAATAATTGAAAAAAACTGACAAATAAGCGCCAAAGCGGCAACCGCAGAGCTTGCAATTGCGGCAATATCAAGCACAATATAGCTCTTTTCCTTGTATTGCTTATCGGTATACAGCAATACGGGGGCTGCCAATGTAAAAAGCGCCGCCAGCGTTATGTACCCTACGGGCATAGTATAGTTTTTAAACATCAAGGCGGAAAAACGCGTATCGGTTATGCGCCATATACCGAGCAGCAGCGAAAAATTACCCAGGAAAAATATATTCCACACGGCGGTGCGTTTTCTTAATATAAGGTAAAGCTGAACTACAATAAGCAAAACGCCCATAACCATACAAAGCGCCGAAAGAATCAGCTGCGGCAGGTCGGATTTAAGTTGTTTCATAAACAGCGCATACCTTGAGCCCAGCATAAAGCTGATTTTTCTGTTTTCAACGCTTTTAAATACGGGGGTTACGGTAACGGTAACCGCTTTGTCATTATCAAGCCGTGAAAGCGGTATAACCACCCAATAGCTTGTGGGAGATGCGCCTATGCGGTTGCTCTTTGCCGCGCTTGTGCTGTAAATCAGCGTATTGTCAAACCTTACGTCAACATAGCTGTGCCCGACGTAAAACATAAGGCTTGTATCTCCCGAGTTTACCTTGCTTGTTTTAAAGCGGTATTCCTTTTTTATTCCTATAGGTGCGTCGGGCGCGGAAATATCGGTTTTTGTGTAATCGGTTATTTCTTTAAATGTGGAATTTTCGCGCGGACTGAATATGTCGGTTTTTTCAAAACAAAGCATGTAAACACAAAACACGACAAATAAAACCGCAACAACGGCATACGCCGCAAACGCCGTTTTTTTAAGTTCAGGTCTTTGTTTCATAATAATCACCGCCGACTGAGTAAAATTAAAACATAGAAATCTGGTTGGTATCGGGCAATTCGTTCATAGCGCCTAAGTCCGCCAAATTCTGAATAATGGTTTTGGAAACGCCCGCCTCTATCTGGAAATCCTCGCGCGATACAAAGTCGCCCTTCTGCGCTGCCTCGTAAATAGAGTATGCCGCTTTTTCGCCCACGCCCGAAAGCGCGCCGAAAGGCAGGCGCATCTTTCCGTTTTCGGGCAGATATTTCATAGCGTGCGAGTGCTTTATATCAATAGGCAGAACCTCTATTCCGCGGGACATCATCTCGTTGAATATAAGCATATTATTGTAAACGTCAAGCTCTTTTTTGCTGGCTTCCTTGCCCTTTGCCTTAATATTCTGCAAATACTGCCTTACCGCCTGTTTACCCTGCATTATTGTAGGCACGTCCACGTCTTCGGGGCGGGCGGTAAAGTAAGCGCAGTAAAATTCAAGCGGGCGGTGCACCTTGTACCAGGCAAGGCGCAGTGCCGAAATAACATAAGCCGCCGCGTGAGCTTTAGGGAACATATACTTTATTTTGTGGCAGCTTTCAATGTACCACTCGGGCACGCCGTGCGAGCGCATATCGTCCTCCATAGCGCTCCAGTCCTCTGCCGAAACTTTGCCCTTTGCCACAAGACCCTTACGCACGGTCTCGGTTATTTTAAAGGCTCTGCCCTCTTCAAGCCCCTTATGAATCAGGTACACCATTATGTTATCACGCGTTCCTATAACCTCGGAAATCGTGCAGGTGCCGTTATCAATAAGGTCCTTTGCGTTGCCGAGCCAAACGTCCGTACCGTGGGAAAGACCCGAAATCTGCAATAAATCGGAAAAGTTCTTAGGCTGGCAGTCGATAAGCATTTCGCGCACAAATTTTGTGCCGAACTCGGGCAGACAGTAGGTGCCCGTTCTTGAATCTATTTCGTCCGGCTCAACGCCCAGCGCCTTGGTTGAGGTAAACAGGCTGTAAACCTCGGGGTCGCTCATCGAAACATCGTTTACGGGTATACCGGTATACTCTTCAAGATATTTATATGTAGTAGGCACAACGTGACCCAATTCGTCAAGCTTTAATATTGTATCGTGAATTGAGTGGAAGTCGAAATGCGTGGTTATAATATCGGAATTAACGTCGTCCGCCGGGTGCTGTATGGGGCAGAAATCGTAAATTGTGTTGGTTTTGGGCACAATTATCATACCCGCCGGGTGCTGACCCGTGGTCTGCTTTATCTGCGCCTTTTCCACGAGGGATGCCAAACGGTTTAATTCCGCGTTGCTTAAGGTTATGCCCTTTTTCTCGGCATAAGCCTTTGCAAAGCCGTAAGCGGTCTTTTCGGCAACCGTTGAAATAGTGCCCGCCTTAAACACGTTTTCGCTGCCGAACAGCGTTTCGGTGTATTTCTGCACCGAGTTTTGAAATTCATCCGAAAAGTTAAGGTCTATATCGGGCACCTTATCGCCCTTAAAGCCCAAAAAGGTTTCAAACGGAATATCGTGCCCATTGCGGTTAAGCTGCGCGCCGCACTTGGGGCACTTTTTTTCGGGCAGGTCAAAGCCCGAGCCTACCTCGCCGTGCAGGAAAAACTCGCTGTACCGGCACTCGGGGCAAACATAGTGCGGCGGCAGGGGATTAACCTCGGAAATACCCGCCATGGTAGCGGCAAAGGAAGAGCCTACCGAACCACGCGAGCCAACTAAATATCCGTTTTCCTCGCTGTATGCCACAAGCTTTTGCGCCGAAATATACATTATTGAAAACCCGTTGTTGATAATGGAGTTAAGCTCCTTTTCAAGGCGCTTTTCAACCACCTCGGGCAGATTTTCGCCGTAGGTTTTGTGGGCGGTATCCCAGCAAATATCGTGCAGCAGATCGTCCGACCCCTCAATTACAGGGGGATAGTTGCCGTCGGGCACGGGTATCACGTCGCCGTCTACCATATCGGCTATTTTATTCGGGTTATCAATTACAAATTCGCGTGCGCGCTCGCCGAAATAATCGAAATCGGCAAGCATTTCGTCGGTCGTTTTAAGGTATAGGGGCGCCTGATTGTCAAAATCGTCAAAGCCCTGCCCCGCCATAAGTATTTTACGTATTATATCGTCGCTCTTTTTAAGAAAATGCACGTCGCCTGTGGCTACAACGGGCTTGCCCAGCTTGTCTGCCAGCTCAACCACCTTGCGGTTAAAGTTTTTTATAACCTCAAAATCGGTAACCTTTTTAAAGCGGTTTGGTATAACCGCTCCCGTTTTCTTATCCTTTTTATCGGGGTATGACGACTCGCGCACCATAAACGCGTTGTTACCGAGGGGCTGAATTTCAAGGTAATCGTAATAATCGGCAATTCTTAAAAGCTCATCTTCGGGCTTTTCGTCAATTATCGCACGGTACAGCTCGCCCTGCTCGCAGGCGCTGCCCAAAATAAGCCCCTCGCGCAGCTTATCAAGTTTACTGCGCATTGTGAGCGGCTTGCCGCGAAAATCGTGCAAATGCGCCTCGGACACTAATTTATAAAGATTTTTAAGCCCTGTAAGGTTTTTAACAAGTATAATTTGGTGGTAGCGGAATTTCGCCGTCTGCTTTGCGTTTAAATCCTTTACGTCGTTATTAACGTCATCCACAAAGTAAGACTCAACGCCGTAAATAACCTTAAAATCGCCGCCCGATTTGCGTATTGCCTTAACCGCGCCTGCGGCGGCGGGGTATGCCTGAACAACGCCGTGGTCGGTAATGGCTATCGCCTTGTGCCCCCATTCGTAGGCTTGCCTTACAATCGCGTCGGCAGAGGAAACCGCGTCCTTTGCGGACATATTGGTGTGGCAGTGCAGCTCAACGCGCTTTTCGCCCTCGTGCTCATCCTTTTCGGTGTATTTCTGCAAAAGCGCCATAGCGCGCGGCTTTACAACGAAATCCTTTTTGTAATTATCAAATTCATACGAGCCGTTTACAAGTATAAACGCGCCGTCCTTTAAGGGGGCTATATCGCCCATACGGTGAGTATCAATAAACAGCGAGGCGTTAAGAGAGTTTGTGTGGTCGCTGAACGAGAAGTTGACTATTGTCATATCCGTTCCGCGCTTTGTCTTAATATCGCGGGTCTCAAGCCCGAAAACCTCGCCCCAGCAGGCAATTTCGGTATCGTCACCCGTAATGCTTATCATATCGCGGGTGTGGTTTGAAATGCCGCCCCTGCCGTAAAACTGCTGCGGATTATCAAGGTAGACTATGCCGTTATCGGGTCTGCCCTCTCTCTTTTCAAATTTAATTTCCTTTTTCGGCGCAGCGGGGCGCGCGGGCGCGCTCTGCCTAGGCTCGGCTGCCTGCCTTTCGGGTCTTCTGACAGGCTGTGCAGGCTCTGCGGGCGGCAGGTCAATTTCCACCTTTTCAAGCTGACCGTCAAACGAGACGGTGATATCCCGCCCGAAACGGTCCTTTATAATGCGCTTAAAGGCGTTTTCAAAGCCGCAGTCGGTTATGGTGTCATATCCGCCGAATTTAAGCGTAATATTAACATTGTTATTATTAAGATTAAATTCCGCGCCGTTGAAATAGCCGTTAAGCGCGGCGTTTTTAAGCTTTAATTCCGCCGCAATATCGGCACAGGCAGTGGGTATTAAGGCGTCCTCAGAAAAAACGCAGGAGATATGACATTCATTTAGCTTGAGTGCGTTTTTAAGCTGATTTACCAGCTCGTTTCGGCTTTCGGCTGTTATGTATTTTTCTGCCTTCAGTTCTGCATTTAAGGCGCGTTCGTCGGTATCAAGCGAGCATTTTTCTATAACGGTGCTGCCGAATATTTCTGAAATATCGGCCGACAGCCCTGTATCAAATATTTGAGAAAATTTTGCCTTGCCCACTTTTTTTACACTCCGTTTATAACTTTTCTATTTCCGCCAAAAGCTCGTCAAGCAGCGCGCTTTCCGGCACCTTTTTTATTATTTCGCCGTTTTTGAAAAGCACACCGCAGCCATCTCCCCCGGCAATGCCTATATCGGCTTCTCTTGCCTCGCCCGGACCGTTTACAACGCAGCCCATTATGGCAACGGTTATATTTTTTTCGCAGTTCTCAAGGCGTTTTTCTGCCTCGTTCGCAATTTTTATAAGGTCAATTTTCGTTCTGCCGCAGGTAGGGCAGGAAACGAATTTAACACCGCCTGTGCGTAGCCCCAGCGCCTTTAAAAGCCGCTTGCCCGTTTCAACCTCGCGCACGGGGTCGTCCGTTAAGGAAACGCGAATCGTATCGCCTATTCCGCGCAAAAGCAGCCCGCCTATACCGGCAGCGGATTTTACCGTGCCGTTTGCCGCGGTGCCTGCCTCGGTTACGCCCAAATGCAGCGGATAGCGGCATTTTTCCGCCGCCAAAACATATGCGTTATACATTGTGGCAACGGTTGAGCTTTTAAGGGAAAGCACAATATCGTCAAAATCAAATTTTTCAAGCAGTGATATATGGTAAAGCCCGCTTTCCACCATAGCATCGGGTGTGGGCGAGCCGTATTTTGCCAGAATATTTTTTTCAAGCGAGCCTGAATTTACCCCTATTCTTATAGGCACTCCGGCCGCCTTGCAGGCATTCGCAACGGCTTTTACTCTATCGTCCGCACCTATATTGCCGGGGTTTATTCGTATTTTATCAGCTCCCGCCGCCACGCTTTCAAGCGCCAGCCTGTAATCAAAATGAATATCGGCTACAACGGGTATTGATATATTGCTTTTAAGCGCCGCCAGCGTTTTAACGCTCTCTTTATCGGGCACGGATATGCGTATAATATCGCACCCCGCCTTTTCAAGCGCTTTTGCCTGCTCTACATTGCCAGCTATATCGTGCGCGGGTATATTAAGCATCGACTGCACCGTAACAGGCGCGCCGCCGCCGATTGCTACCCCGCCTGCAAATACCTTTTTTGTTTTATACTCCTGCATTTTATGTCACCCTGCAATCAGCGTCCAAATGTCCTTTGCGGTTATAAGCAGCATAAAGCCTATCAGCAGCGCAAAGCCCACGGCATGAACTATCGCCTCGTACTTTTGCGGCACGGGCTTTCTGAAAATCATTTCTATTAAAATAAACAGCAGTCTGCCGCCGTCAAGCGCGGGTATTGGCAATAAATTGAATATACCCAGATTTATTGTTATAAGCGCCATAATAGGCAGCAGATTTTCAAGGCTTTGCTTTGCGGCAGAGCCTATCGCCGCGGTAACACCCACAGGGCCCGAAACCGCGCTTATGCCGTATTTTCCGCTTATCAGGTCTATAAGCGACCGCCACACAACAGCGCAGTATGACGCGGCTGTGGCAAAGGTCTGCTTGATATATGAGCCTAAGGTTTTTCTTATGCCGTAAACGTAAAAATCCACGTTTAAATAGCTTATTCCGTTTTCTTCGGAAGAATCAAACTTAACATCTTTAAGCTCAACCTTTTCACCGTCGCGCTTTACGGTCATATCAACTTTGCCGCCCTTGACATTTGTAAAGGCGTAGCTTAAATCATAGGTGGAGAAAATTTTTCTGCCGTCCACCTCAATTATTTTATCGTCTGCTTTCAGTCCCGATTGCTCACTTACCGCGTTTTCCTTAAACTCCGCCACAACGGTGGAATTAAACGCCTTTTGCGGGGCTAAAGTTACGGCTACGATTATAAGCCCTAAAATCAGGTTAAAGGTGGCACCCATTGCCACTATAATAAAGCGCCGCCACGGTTTTTTATTGCAAAAAGCGCGCTCGTCGCCGCTGTCCTCGTCCTCGCCCTCCATGGCGCAATAGCCGCCGAGCGGCACAAGGTTTACAGAGTATTTTGTTTCCTTACCCTGCTTTGAGAAAAGCTTGGGACCGAAGCCTACGGCAAATTCGTTGACGCGAACACCCAAAAGCTTTGCGGCAATAAAATGCCCGAACTCATGAATCACAATTAAGATCAAAAACAGAGCTATAGCCACAAGATACGGCCACACATTGCTCCAAACATTAAGTAAAGCCGAAATAATAACCACCCGATTCTAAAAAATACTTTCCCTTACAAGTTTTCTTGCCGCTTTATCCGTCTCAAAAATATCCTCAACCGTATAATCCCTTTTATTTTTAACCTCCGCAAGCGCCTTTTCGACCAAATCGGCTATCTGCAGAAATTTAATTTTGCCCTGTAAAAACAGCGCGACCGCTTCTTCATTAGCACCGTTTACCGCGGTTGGCGCCAGCCCGCCCTCGTTTATTGCCTCAATGCAAATCGGCAGGCATTTAAATGTTTCGGTGTCGGGCTTTCCAAAGGTAAGCGTGCCGATATCCGTAAGGCTTAAGTGCTCAAACACATTGTCTGCGCGGTTGGGATAGGTCAGCGCATACTGTATCGGCAGGCGCATATCGGGTGTGCCTAACTGCGCTATGACCGCACCGTCGCACAGTTCAACCGCCGAATGCAAAATGCTCTGCCTGTGCACCAAAACCTCAATTTTATCCGCCGTAACACCGAATAAATGCACCGCCTCTATAACCTCAAGCCCCTTGTTCATAAGGCTTGCGGAGTCAACGGTTATTTTAGCGCCCATTGACCAGTTGGGGTGATTAAGCGCTTCCTTAACCGTTACGCTTTCAAGGTCTTTTCGTTTTCTGCCGTAAAACGGTCCGCCCGAGGCTGTAAGCAATATTTTTTTAAGCGAATTAGCGGGCGCGCCCTGTAAGGACTGAAAAATCGCAGAGTGCTCGCTGTCCACCGGCAAAAGCCTTACACCCGTTTCTTTAAGGCGGCGGTTTACAATTTCTCCGCCGGTCACAAGAGTTTCCTTATTTGCAAGGGCAACGGTAGTGCCCTTGCTTATCGCCGCCAGCGTGGGTCTCAGCCCCGCAATACCCACAACCGAATTAAGCACGGTATCGCAATCGCTCTCCGCCGCGGCAATAACGCCCTCCTCGCCCGAATACACCTTAATATCCGTATCGGCAAGCTTTACTTTAAGCTCGGCTGCGGCGTATTTATCAAACATTGCGACAAATTGCGGCTTAAATTTTCTCGCCTGCGTTTCGGCAAGCTCTACGTTTCTGCCCGCCGCCAGCGCCGTTATTTCCCAGCCGTTTTTTTCGCAGGTTTCAAGCGCCTGCGTACCTATTGAGCCTGTAGAGCCCAGAATTGAAAGCCTTTTCATTATATTACCCCTAAAGCTATAAACAAATACAAAAGCGGAGCGGTCATAATTATGCTGTCAAACCTGTCAAGTATTCCGCCGTGACCTGGGATTAAATTTCCGTAATCCTTAATTCCCGCAGCACGCTTTATGGCAGAGGCGAAAAGGTCGCCTATCATGCCCAAAATGCAGAACGGAACGGTTAAAAGCGCCGCGTTTGCAAGATTTTTTTCAAACGAGAATGAAAAGCCCAAAATATATGTCACAATAACGCTTGAAACTATTCCGCCTATTGCTCCCTCAACCGTTTTATGCGGGCTTATATTCGGGCAAAGCTTATGCCTGCCCAGCGTGCTGCCCACAAAATACGCGCCTGCGTCGCATACGCTTGAAAAGTTAAGCAGCATAAAAAGGTAATAAAGCCCGTGCTCGTGGTTTATAACAACGCCGAGCGAACTGAACGCAAAGGCGATAGGTATCGGCATACCGCAAAGAAAGGCAATATGCGAAAGCTCAAAGGTCTTGTGATTCTTAAGCGTCACCGCAGCGGAATATATAAAATAAATAACGCTTAACGCCAGTGTGAATGTAAGCTTTATATATGCCCTGTGCGTGCCGTCAAATGCCTGCTGCAACCTGGCGCCCGTGCTCCCGTCTATTGCGAACACCATAAGCACCACATAGGTGCAGGCGCCGATTATTGCCGCCTTTGACTCAATTTTCGCGGCGTTATGCAAAAGCTCGTAAATTCCAACCGCGGCAATAAACGCAATGCAGGCGGTTATAAACAGCGGGTTTACCGTCATACCTAAGGTTATAACCGCCGCCGCTATAATTATCATAACCGCGCCTGAAATAATTCGGGTCTTCATAAATTTCTACGCTCCTTTTACACACCGCCGAATCGGCGGTTACGGTGATTAAAGTCCTCTATCGCTTTTTCAAGCTGCTTCGGTGTAAAATCGGGCCACAGAATATCCGAAAACCAGTATTCCGCATAAGCCGATTGCCACAAAAGGTAATTTGAGGTTCTGTATTCCCCGCTCGGTCTTATAATAAAATCGGGGTCGGGCATACCCGCGGTGTATAAATTATCCGATATAAGCTGTTCGGTTATATCGGTTTCGGGTATTCCCGCGGCAATAATTTTTTTAACCGCGTGTACTATTTCGTCCCGTCCGCCGTAATTTATGGCAATATTGAGGTTTAAGCCCGTAGCGTCCTTTGAGCCGTCCTCATTTTTAAGCATAAGCGCCTTAATATCGTCCGCAAGGGGTGTTCGGTCACCCAAAAAGCGCACCTTTATGTTCTCATCCTTAAAATTCTCCGCGTCCTTCAAATAGTCGCGCAAAAGGTTCATAATGCCGTCTACTTCTTCCTTCGGGCGCTTCCAATTCTCGGTTGAAAAAGCGTAAACGGTTAAGTATTCAAGCCCTATTTTATTGCAGTAACGCGCTATTGTCTTAAAGGTTTTAGCGCCCGCAACATGACCTGCCGAGCGCGGCAGACCGCGCTTTTTAGCCCACCTGCCGTTGCCGTCCATAACAATTGCGATATGGCGCGGCAGTGTGCGCGCGGTATTTTCTTTTTTGCCGAACAGACCCAATTTTTCACCTGCTTTAAAAGCGGGCATTAAAATATGCCCGCAAAAGTATTATATTTCCATTATTTCCTTTTCTTTAAGAGCCGCTAAATCGTCAATTTCCTTGCAGAATTTATCGGTTAAATTCTGAATTTTCTTCTCGCCGTCGGCAACATCGTCTTCGGTTATGGTATTCGCCTTTTTAAGCGCCTTCAGCTTTTCAATTGCGTCGCGGCGGGTATTGCGTATCGCAACCTTGTTTTCCTCGGCTGTTTTACGAACCTCTTTTACAATATCCTTTCTTCTCTCCTCTGTGAGCGGCGGGAAGGAAAGGCGGATAACCCTGCCGTCGTTCTGCGGGTTTATGCCTATGTCGGAGGTTAAAATTGCTTTTTCAATATCCTTTAGGGTGGTGGCGTCCCACGGCTGAATCATTAAAATGCGCGGCTCGGGAACGGATACCGCCGCCATTTGCTGTATCGGCGTCGGGCAGCCGTAATAATCCACCGTAACGCGGTCAAGCACCGAAACGTTCGCTCTGCCCGCTCTTATTGACTTATAGTCCCTTTCAAGCACTGCAACTGTCTTATTCATTTTTTCCTCGGTATTTTTAAGTAATTCTTTCATAGCTTCATTCTCCTTACTAATATATTATTTAACAATTGTTCCGATATGCTCGCCGGTTATCGCTTTTACAATATTATGCGGGTCGTTAAGGTTGAAAACGAGTATTTCAATGCTGTTGTCCATACAAAGAGATGCGGCGGTGCTGTCCATAACATGGAGACCGTCCTTTAAGACATCTATGTGAGACAGAGTATCATACTTTTTCGCTTCGGGGTTCTGCTTGGGGTCGCTGTCATAAACGCCGTCTACATTGGTCGCCTTGAATATAACATCCGCCCCTATTTCGGCGGCGCGCAAAGCCGCAGCGGTATCGGTTGAGAAGAACGGGTTGCCCGTGCCGCAGCCGAAAATAACGACTCTGCCCTTTTCAAGGTGTCTTACAGCCTTGTTTCTTATATAAGGCTCGGCTATCTGCCGCATTTCAATGGCGGTTTGAACTCGTGCGGTAACACCTAACTGCTCAAGCGCGTCGGCAAGCGCCAGCGCATTGATAGAGGTTGCAAGCATGCCCATATGGTCGGCTCGGGTTCTGTCCATTTTGCCGCTTGAGCGCCCGCGCCAGAAGTTTCCGCCGCCCACAACAATGGCGACCTCAACCCCCATATCCACGCATTCCTTAACGCTTGCGCACACCTCAAGCACCTTATCAAAATCAATTCCAACGCCCTTTTCGCCGGCAAGCACCTCGCCGCTGAGCTTTAAAAGTATCCGTTTATAAACAGGTTTCATATTATATTATCTCCGTTCCGCCGTACGGCAACATTTTATCAAATTTATTTTACAATAACCGCCTTATAAAGTCAATTGCCAATATGTGAATTTTAAAGAATAGTAAATTCTCAAAGTAAATGCAAGAGTAGAATTTACGATTGCATTTAGTGAGAGAAAGATTTTGTGGTAGCATTAAGTTTGAGAAAAGGAGGTCTCAGACAATGAGCAAAAACAAACATTTAACCCTTGATGACAGAATAGAAA
>CDYU01004314.1_pt1 | contig 12384 bp, 16 predicted proteins | sample 480701 | NCBI WGS metagenome assembly CDYU01 (sample SAMEA3182105, study PRJEB8094) | gut metagenome | biome: human; feature: gut; material: Stool; isolation source: human stools | place: Canada | collected 2013-02-26 | reverse complement strand
ATTTATACCGCCACAGACGGACATTTTTCCCCAAATGTCCGTCTACCACGGACACGAAACACCCTGTCCACGGCTGGCGGACACGAACATTCGTTCTGTTTGATGTCAATTAGTAAATATGGAGAATTTTAGATGTTATATTGCTACTATTTTTGTGTATTATGCCGACTTGACAAATTAGAGATTTTGTGAAACACGAACACTCGTTCGAGATGTTCGCCACTCAAAGACAAAAATGGCGATATGTGTTTTTCAGGAAAAGACACTACTGCCCTCTCTCACCGCCCGTATGGGGCATACATCGAAAAAAGTGTCCTCTGGTGGAGGACACTTAATTCTTGCGCTTTAATGCGGTGAAGGGTTAAATTGTAAAGTAAAAATATCTATGATATAATAAAAGCTATAAAGGAGGTGTGGAAAATGTCAAGAATGTTAATGGCTCTTTCGTTATTTATTTACGCTATAGCGTTACGTGATTTAGTAGTGGTATTGATGAGCATATTTTTTATAGTTGATGTTTTAACGGAGGATTGAATATGGTTGATAAATCAAATTTATATACTTTAAGCGTGAAAGCACGTAATGACGAGAAAGCACGGAAAAAATTGATTGCAGAAATAAATAAATTAGTAAAGGAAACAAATAAGCGTTTACGCACTCTAGAAAAAGCGGGAATAGAAACCCAAGCTTCTAAAGTAGCGCAATATCGTCTTGACGTCTTAAGACCGCCCCGTGTAAATACTAATACCGGTGTCATAAGAAAATACACTAGATTCAAAACCATAACAAAAAAAGATGTATTATCTAATAGAGAGCTACGTAATTTAGCAATGTATACTGCTAATTTTATTAACTCTAAAACCTCTACTATTGAAGGGTATAACGAGTCTAATGAAAAACGTATTGCAACATTTGAAGCAAAATATGGAAAACGTGTTAAAAATAAAGAAGCTTTTAACGAATATTTGAAAAGTGCAGGTTTCGCACGTTTGGTTGAAATAGATTCAGATCAAGCTGTGCAGACTGGAATGGATAACGTTGAAGATTTGGAAGATGTCGTGTATATTGACGAGTTATTCAAACGGTATGATAGAGGTGAAATAAAATATCAACAAGACCTTATTGACGAGTGGGTAGCATGTGGAGAAAATAAACATGAATTACCTTTTGATTAATGGAAAACGTGAAAAATATTATAATGTGGATAATATAGAATGTATGAATTTAACAGGATTTCCTACTGTGAAAAAACGTGGACGAGCTAAAAATCCGGTTATATATTATAATATTGCGAACGCTTTTGACATTGAAACAACTAATGTCAAATCGGATAAACCATATGCGTTTATGTATCACTGGCAATTCTGTCTTAACAATGATATCGTTATATTCGGCACTACATGGGAAGAATATATAAGACTATGTGAAGTATTACAGAAAAAATTAGAGTTATCTGATAGCAAAAGATTGATTGTATATGTTCATAACCTTGGATTTGAGTTCCAATTTTTATGGTCACAACTCCCAGAAGTGAAAGAAGTATTCGCACGTAAAAAACGAAAAGTGCTTAAATTTTTATCAATGGGGATAGAATACCGTTGTAGCTATATACTCTCAAATATGTCACTTGCTAAATTTTGTGAGAACTCCGACGGTGTAACGCATAACAAATTGATTGGTACATATGATTATCATAAATTTAGATTACCTACCACCGCTACTACTCCGCATGAATTACGATATGACTATAATGACGTTAAGGGTTTAACTGAATGTATCGCATATAGAATGAATGAATATGATTTAGCTAATATGCCCTTAACATCAACCGGTTATGTTCGTAGAGATTTTAGAAAAGCAATGTTGAGCAATCCAAAAAATAAAGAACTTGTGAAAAAGCTATCACTTAACAAAACACTCTATACAATGTTGCGTGAAGCGTTTAGAGGTGGAAACACACATGCTAACGCTATATATGTTAATATGACTATGGAAAAAGTTAGAAGCTTTGATATATCATCATCTTATCCTGGTGCTATGATAATTGACAAATACCCAATGACACCGTTTATAACGGCAAATCCGAATAAATTTAGCGAAATTATTAAGTCGGTAAAATATGCAATGTTATTTAGGGTAAGATATACAAATATTACATTTATTGCAGACCATGGTATACCATATATACCGGTATCAAAAACAAGAAATAGTAAGGATATTGTTAATGATAATGGACGTGTATTATTTGCTAAAACAATAGAAATGACAATAACTGATATAGATTATAAAATAATCGCTAATGATTACATATATGAGAATGTTGAAGTCAGCAATATATACATATCTAAATATGACTATCTACCGAATGAGTACCGCAACGAAATAGTTGAATATTTTAGACAAAAAACAACGCTTAAAAATGTTGACGGCAAAGAATATGAATATATGAAAAGTAAAAACCGTTTGAACTCTGCATATGGAATGATGGTAACTGACATATGTAATGATAATATCACTTTTTCACAAGATGGTGAATGGGGTATAGATATAACAGATGTAGATGAAATGCTAGAAAAGTATAACAAAAATCCTAAAACATTTTTGGCGTATCAATGGGGGGTATGGGTTACATGTAACGCTCGAATGAGATTAGAGCGTATGTTACATATAGTCGGTGATGATGTTATTTATACTGATACCGATTCCATAAAATTTATAAATGACCATGATAATGATTTTGAAAGGGAGAATGAAAAAATAAAAGAGTTAATTGCTAAATGTGGTATTACTGCTACTATCAATCATAACGGCAAAGACTACAATATGGGTATCTGGGATTTTGACGGAGATTATAGTTACTTTAAGACACTTGGAGCGAAAAAATATATATCATGTAACGGCAGTAAAGCAACTGTGACGGTTGCCGGACTTAACAAAAAGCTTGCATCTCTTTATATCAATGGTCTGGCAAAGCGCAAAAAGATTAATCCATGTGATTTATTTACAACCGGTATGATATTCGAGAAAAGCTCTGGCAGAACAACCGCATTTTATAATGATGTTTCACGTGAAACATTATCGCTAGGTGGTACTACTTTTATAAGTGGTTCAAACGTTGCAATTATGGAAACAACATACATTTTAGGAGTTACAGAAGAATATGAAAATATTTTTAATAAAATTCAAAAAAAGTGTTGACAAATTGATAGAAGTGTTATATTATATACTTACAGAAACAAATAAGTGTTGAACAGATGCCAACGAGAGAACGGAAGTAACCATCTTTTCCAATAGCCGTAGGAAAACAGGGACGGAAGATGCGGGATGGTGAAAACTAAGTGTATCGTGAATCTACACTGGGAGGGTGAGGCGGTTCAGCACTTAAAAAAGGAGAATAAAAAATGACAAACAAAGAAAAAAACAAATTACAGAAAATTGAGTTAGATGCATGGAATCGCTATGCATGTGCGGAAAATTCATGTACTGACAAGAATTGGGTTGATTGTTGCAGACATAATTGGTTTGGTGTTCATATGGTTCTTGAAGAGTTAAATATACATCCGATATATGGAGAAGAACGGTTATGTCTTAACAGAGTATAATAGAGATTAGACGGTAAATGTAGATATTATTACATTTAATCCAATAATATAAATGACCAAATGTAGGGTAGCAACCTAAAAACAGCTAAAAAACATTATCAATAAGGAGGATTAAAATGGTAACTAGAACATTCAAAATGATTGAAAGAACTTGTCGTGTATACGACAAAGTTAGCGGTGAAATTAAAGAAGCAATATTTACTGCAAAGACTACGGATAAGAAATGGCAGTCACATATCACAAAACAGGGTTATACTTTTCTTGATGTGATTGAACAGCATGAAGTAATCTATAAACTTGGAATGTCTGATGATGATTTTTTCAGACTTGCAGAAGTAATCAAATAAGATAGGAGAGTATAAAGATGGAAAACACATTTAAAACAGAGATTAATTATTGTAATACGGAGCTTACTGTAAAGGAGAAAATTAAGTTCAAAAACTTAAATGACAGTATTGCTATTAATACGCTTGAAAATGGCACAATATTGACCGTTGACAAGTGGGGCGTATTACAGATCCACAATGGAAAACTTGATGAACCAGATTATCAGAATGTTTTATTAGTGACACCGGAAGGAAATAAATATCACACTTCATCTAACTCGTTTTTTATGGCGTTAAGTGATATCCAGTCCGAACTTGATGAAGCAGGAGAAAAAGGAGCTTTTGACATTAAAATTGTCAAGAAGCAGTCAAAGAACAACTCCGGTCAGTTTATCACTTGTACATTGGCATGATAAAATGGTATGACATAGAACAAGACATACTTAAGTATGATATGACATTCAATTTTATATTTGGTGGACGTGGAATAGGAAAAACCTATTCCATGCTCAAATATTTAATCGAAAATAAGATACGTTTTATCTATTTACGAACGTATCAGACGGAGGTTGATTTATCAACCACACCGGAAACGAACCCATTTAAGCGCATCAATGTTGATATGGAATGTAATTATCATTTTAACAAAATAACTAAGGATGTGACTGGAATATATGATACTGATAACATGTTATGTGGTTATGCAGTAGCATTATCAACATTCGCTAAAGTTAGAGGAGTTGATTTTAGTGATATTGACTTCATATTGTATGAGGAGTTTAACACTTCAATCAGACCACTCAAAGCACAAGGCGAACTGTTTTGCAACATGTACGAAACGGTATGTCGTAACAGAGAATTGATAGGTGAAAAACCGGTGAAGGTTGTATGTCTTGGAAATGCGGTAAGTATTGGAAATCCGATAATGTCCACATTTAATCTAGTGGCTGATTGTGAAAAGATGCTAAAATGCGGTATCGAAACAATAGTTGATGACGATAGAGGTATAGCCGTTCAAATTGTTTCTAATAGCAGTGTTTCAGAAGCTAAAAAAGAAACATCGTTATATAAAGCAATTAAAGGCAGTAATTACTATAACCATAGCGTGGAAAACACATTCATAAATGACAGCTTTTTTAATGTAAAAAAACTGAACATCAATGAATATAAACCACTTGTCAAATATGACGATATCACTATTTGGGTACATAAAACACAATATCGTTATTATGTCTGTAAAATAAATGCAAAATGTAAGGCATATAATGCCGATACATTCGATTCATTTACCCGAATTTATGGCTCGTTGTTGCGAAACGCTAACACTGATTGCGTGATATTTTACAGCGACTATGAGTGTAAAATCTCGTTCATAAATTTGTTATATTAGTTAATAATGGGGAGACCGTGGACAAAACACCCAGAAGGTGTGCGGATGCCTATGTCAGCTATGTGATTAAATCACTCTCCCCACTATTATATATGTTTCACGTGAAACATAGGAGGTAAAAAAATGGCGGAAGAATACAATATTGACGTTACCGGTTTAACACCGGAGTTAGCAGACCAGATAAAAAAATTAACTGATGATTATAAGCAAACAACTGCTAATTTGTCAGCAATAACCGAAAACTACAATAAAAAAGAGGAGGAATTAAAAAAAGCTAAAGAAGATATAACAGCACTTAAAGCGGCTAACATGGCACTTGCATTAACTGGCGGTGTTAAAAAACAGAGTGCGGAAGAAATATTGTCGAATATGTTTGACTTAGGAGGTAAATAAATGAATGATGTTGTTAGTATTATTTCAACCGTAGGTTTTCCGATTGCGGCTTGCGTGGCAATGGGGTATGTATACGTAAAGGAAATTGCTGGAATGAAAGACAGCATTTCAAAATTGGATAAGTCTATTGAAATTCTTAATGAACATTTAGGTTGTTTGAACAGAGGTGGAAACGATGAAAATTAGCATTCATGCCGGTCACGGAAAAGAAGGAACAAGGGCACATGGTGCAGTTGGCTATTGTGATGAATCCAGATATGCCAGAAAAATCATTGAAAGCATGAAAAACCGATTAGACGGTAGAGTTGCATATAATGATTGTACATATAACGGCAACAAATACAGTCAGACTGAAATACTTGTAAGCTTGGTTAGAAAAATCAATAGCTACAATCCAGATTTTGCAATTTCTATTCATCTTAATGCATCTAATGACGTTACTGCCAACGGTGTTGAGTGTTTAGTACACCCAAATACAAGTAAAGACAATTATAATAGAGCGGAAAAGCTTGTTAATGATTTATCTGTCACATTTGGCTTTATTAACAGAGGGGTAAAGAAACGTAGTGATTTATACATTTTACGAAAAACAAAATGTCCAGCTATTATAATTGAAGTCGGTTTTTGTACAAATTTACATGATAGTAAAATTATCATGGAAAATTATGAAACAATCGGATATAGAATTGCAGACTTGCTAACCAATACAGACAGTAAACGGTATACGGTAAAGGTTCATAATATTGATGAGAATACCGCTACAAAATTAACAGATATCGCATATAATGCCGGTGCAGTATATCAGAAGGAGGAATTATAGTATGGCTTTTAGCACTGAACAAATTTATAATTTAGTAAACGCTGTTACAGCACAGTCAATCGGAACGAATGCATTGACGGTTGTTGATGGTTCAACGCTTGTATCACTTGGCAATATTATCTTGTCAAGTCAGCAAAATACAGAAGCATTTCTCGAAACGTTAGTACAGAGAATCGGTATAACAATTTTATCATATAGAGCTTACAAAAATAAGCTTGACTATATGGTATTAGATAATTTTACCTATGGTGCAATTTTACAGAAGCTAAAAGTTGATATGCCGGATGCAAAAGCCGATGATATGTATAATTTAGTTGACGGGCAGAGCGTTGACCATTACATCGTTGCTAAGCCAAAAGTCAAACAAAAATTATTCGTATCACGCACACCTTATAGCTTTTATATTACAATCCAGCGTGAGACGCTTAAAGAAGCCTTTACAGGTGAAACGGAGATGTCAGGTTTTATCGGTTCAATTTTTGGTGAGGTGCGTAATAAAATTGAGCTTTCGTTAGAAGATTTAGGACGTGTATGTGTTGCTAATATGGTAGCTAATAGCGGTGCACGTGAGGTTAAGTTAGTAACAGAGTTCAATGCAGAAAATGATGCCGCCGAGGCAGTAACCGCCGCTAATGCTTTAACTTCAGAAAAATTCTTGCGTTATGCAATTTCGCGCATTAAAGAAACGATGGACGGTTTCACCGATATGTCTACATTGTACAATGATGGAACAACTACACGCCACACACCATATGAGGAGCAGAGATTGTTGATTCTGTCAAAACTGGAACGGAGACTTGAAACGGTTGTTCAATGGGCGGCTTTTCATGAGGACTATGTAAAGTTAAGCGGATACCGAAAACTGAACTTCTGGCAGTCAGAACAGACCCCGGATAGTATTAAAATTACACCGGAAACAACAACCGGTAAAGGTGAAGAGGTGACAATCTCCGGTATTCTTGCAATACTGCATGATAGAGACGCACTAGGTATCTATAAGATTTATGAGGATATCGCAACCACACCAATTAACGCACGTGGAATGTATTACAATACGTTCTGGCATGAAAAACAGTTATGGTTCAATGATTTGTCTGAAAATTTTATTTACTTTACACTTAACTAGGGTAATATTATGGAGATAATTTTATACAAAACAAGTAAGAAAACAAATTCAACAAAAATTCCAGACGGAGGTGTAACGCTTAACAGCGTTACCCTCAAGAATGGATGTAATATCTTAAAACCTGTTTTCATGTTATCGTCAGATGATAATTATTTTAAGGATACGATTACGGAAATAGGTTTCCAAGATAAATATTATTTTGTTACAGATATTAAATCTGTACGCAATAATTTATGGGAAATATCTTGCGAAATAGATGTATTAGCAACGTATAAAGCAGAAATTATCGCTAATAAGTGTTTAGTTGAATTTGACGAAACAACAAACACTACAATAGTAGATAGCAGATTGCCGATAAAATCAACTGTATCACGTTCTGGAAATATTGTCAGTATGCGTGATATCATGCGTGAGGGTGGTACATATTTACTTGGGGTAACTGGTAAAGGTTCAGTTGATACGTTTGCTTTTACAAATATTGAAACAATCAATGCAATACTTGACAGCGTAAACGATTGGGCAGACGGACTTTATGCATCACTTGATCCGGCTGACATACCTGGCATCGTAGATGCTATTGTGGTAACTGGCAAGCAGATGGTTACACAAGGTAACGCAATAAACAATATACGTTCTTGTATATGGATACCTTGGGCTATTACTAACGGTGTGGCTGTTAAGAATGTAACATTGGGAAATTATGAAACAGGCTACACTGGATACAGTATCACTCGACGGACTGTCGACCATGTGTATAGGGTGAAAATACCGTGGCGGTTTAGTGACTGGAGAAATAAAAGCCCATATACGAGCATATATCTTTATATACCTTTTGTTGGTTATATACATTACAGTTCTGACGAGCTTATCGGAATTGACTCACTTACTATTCAATTTAGCATAGATAGGGTTACTGGCGCAATATCGGCAGTTGTTAAAACGGGTGAATATATTATTGGAACATACGGTGGAAATAGTGGTATTGCTATTCCTATAGGTTCATCAAATATCAATGCATCCCAGACAGTTGGATCAATAGTTGGAGCAGGTACAGCATTGGTTATGGGAAATTGGTTAGGTGGTGCTTCACTTGTTGGGTCAGCTTTAACAAGTATGGCAACACCGTTAAGCACAACAATAGGTTCGTTTGGTAATGGTTCTGGCGCAACACAACCGGAAGCGATAGCCTGTTATGTGTATACGCATGATATACCAGATTTACCAAACAGCTATGCACCTATCATTGGTACACCTACATATAAAGTTAAAGAGTTATCAACTTTAGCCGGATTTGTTAAGACGGGTAACGCTAGCGTGAGTGTAAACGGTGCAACATTTACAGAAATAAACATGATAAACGGATTGCTTAATGGAGGTGTATACATTGAATGATATATCGTTACAAGATTTAATAGCCAGATATAAAGGCGTAAATCCGAAAAGCGTTGTTGGAATGGAAGTTCTTTCAACTCAACATTATGTTGACACTTTATTGAAAAAAATATACGGTGTTTTTACTATTGAGGGTATGCCAAATAATTGGGAATATGACTACGTGTTATCACATTTATTTATTGACGGTATTGTGGGCATAACTGACACAACAGTTGGTATTGTACCATTGAAATGCGGTTTTTGCGGAAAATTGAATATCTATGACCGTATGACTCAACTGATATTTGCTATACCGGCACTTGGAGACAGCTTTACCAGAACGATATATGAGGATACTATGTATCTACATATAAACGGCGATTTTAGAGGTTGTATGGATTTAGTCAACAAATATGCCGTTCTACTAGCCATGTGTGATGCAAGTATCAATATCAATTTACTTAATAGTAGAGTAGCTTTTATTGGAGAAGCGGCAAATCAAAGTCAAGCTAAAGTGTTGCAAAAACTTTATACAAATATCAGTAAGGGAGACCCTTGTGTAGTATACCGCAATGCAGACAGCCAACATGGTATGTCTTGGTATTGGAATAATGTTAAAAACACATATGTCGCTAATGATATCTTGGATACGAAAAGACGTATAATGGCTGAATTTCTTACTGAAATAGGTATCAAAGTTAGCAACACTGAAAAGAAAGAACGATTGATATCTGATGAAGCTAATTCACAGACAGAAGAGAAAAACAATGCGATATATATTTGGAGAAAGAACCTAGAAGACGATATAGCTATTATCAATAAAATGTTTGGGTTATCGCTTAGACTGATAGTAAATGATAACGGAGGTGGTAATGATGACATTACTTGATATGTACCATTATGACAAAAATGTTTTGTCGCCTATCACAAATTATAGCTATAAGTATTTCAACGGTGTTGACTTTGTTAATTATTTACTTACTATATTTTCACTGACAGAATGTGGATATAACGAACCTCCGTTATTTGCAGAAATGTGTAATAATTTTATATCTGTGCATGATAAAGATATAAAGATAATTATTGACAGCATTGTGACAAGTGATAGCATTGATGTATCTAAATTTAGCTATACTCGAAAAAATGACACTAAAGGCAATAGCAGTGGAAATGGTAGCGGTACAGGAGAAAATAAAGTTAGCGCATTTAACTCTGATGAGTATCAACCTGATACAAACACGCGAACAAACAGTGAAACAAATACATCATACAACGATAGCAGAGCGGAAACATATGACGAAAATGTAAAAGCAAGCGAACGGCTAGAAGCGATAGAAAGACGTTTGCGCTTATATCGCAATAATGTTTATGTTACGGTTGCTGGCTGGTTCGCAGATGAATTGTTAATATGTGTATGGTAAGGAGGTGATAATATGGCTTTTACAACTTATGAATTTCCATACACAAGAGTGTATGACGGTGATTTAGGCTTTTTGATTAAAAAATATAAAGAATTGCAAGAAACTTATGACAGCTTGGTGGCTGATATTGCATATGTAAAAGACTTTGCGGAACATCTTGACGAGCGTGTAGCTAGCGCAATTAAAGAAGCTATGGATATATTCACAGCGCAAGTCAACGCTACTCTAAAAAGATATGATAGTCGTATTACAGATACAGAGACAAAAGTTGATGAGTTTCAGAAGATTCTAAATTCTTTTGCATCAGAGCTTTACAGTATGCGCAGATTGATTCTTGCGCTAGAACAGGAGTTAAAAACATATACAGACGTTGAATGTAATATTGTTTATGAGCGTTGCAAGCTGTTAATTGATGAATGGGCTAAAGAGTTACCGCCTGTAACTGACCCTACTGATGGTAAGACGGAAAATATAAATGTTGCTTTGCAACATATGTATGATTTTACGATTGATGGTATCACAGCGTTACAACTTGATAATCTTAATATCACAGCTAAAAATTTTGATGCTATGTCTATAACAGCTAAAGAGTTCGATACAAAAGGATATAAGATTTTAACGAATGATGGTAACATCTATATGTTATCTCCGTTCACAGGCAGTATTGATAATATTGTAAATGTTGTTAATGCTTTAGCACAATTACATATGACAGGCATAACAGCAAGCGTACTTGATAGCAAAGCTTTAACAGCGGAAAACTTTGATGCAATGAATATAACAGCGTTCATCTTTGATTGGCATAACCCAATTATCAATTTATAGGAGGTATTTACTATGGCTGGAACAATTAACACAACTAACTACAATTTTAAGAAATATGCACCGAATGATACAGTAAGCACGTTGCAGACGTTTAATGGTAATATGGATGCCATTGATAAGGCTATTAAAGAGAGAGCAGATGTTGAAACAGTACAGGGCGCATCTATTACAAAATTAGAGAACGGTCTATCTAATGCAAATGATGGAATTAACAGCGCAAATCAGACAATCAGTGCAGTACAGGTACAGGTTACAACAAATACACGTAATATTCAGAATGCAAACACTGAAATTGATACGCTAGATGCTAGAGTGCAGGCTTTGGAGGACGGAGGCAGTGCGATTGAAAGCGTTAATATTGCAACTGCATTCCAATATGCGATAGGATTTTATAAAATTTACAAGCAGGGAACACATTATTTTGGCACGGGTTATGGTTCTTATGGCAATGTTACCGCTTCAAATTTAATATCTGTTTCGAGTTGCGATAATATTGCACTAACAAGCGCAATAAACTTTATTAAGTTACTAAGTATTATCGGAAACCCATTTGGCTTAAATCCAAATATCGGGCATGCTATTGGTAACGCAATGGCTACACATATCATTTCAGAAGCCACGTCACCTGTTCCTGATTTTATTATTGCATTATATGATGGAGCTACAACATGGATTTGCTCAAGAGGTGAAAGCAATCTGTCAGCATACAATGTTATGATTAATGTTGACACTGTTTTATAATTTAACCCTTCACCGCATTAAAGCGCAAGAATTAAGTGTCCTCCACCAGAGGACACTTTTTTCGATGTATGCCCCATACGGGCGGTGAGAGAGGGCAGTAGTGTCTTTTCCTGAAAAACACATATCGCCATTTTTGTCTTTGAGTGGCGAACATCTCGAACGAGTGTTCGTGTTTCACAAAATCTCTAATTTGTCAAGTCGGCATAATACACAAAAATAGTAGCAATATAACATCTAAAATTCTCCATATTTACTAATTGACATCAAACAGAACGAATGTTCGTGTCCGCCAGCCGTGGACAGGGTGTTTCGTGTCCGTGGTAGACGGACATTTGGGGAAAAATGTCCGTCTGTGGCGGTATAAAT
>CDYU01054650.1_pt1 | contig 12431 bp, 9 predicted proteins | sample 480701 | NCBI WGS metagenome assembly CDYU01 (sample SAMEA3182105, study PRJEB8094) | gut metagenome | biome: human; feature: gut; material: Stool; isolation source: human stools | place: Canada | collected 2013-02-26 | reverse complement strand
CCTGAAAGGGCTTAATTATATAGCGTAGGGCAACGCCCTACGAAAAAAGCACACCGGCCACAAGCCCTGAAAGGGCGGAACTGTATACAATTATGCCCTTTCAGGGCGCAAATTCAGATTACCGTTTTTTCGTAGGGCGTTGCCCTACACTATATAATTAAGCCCTTTCAGGGCACTCCGTAAAATTTACCGTTTATAGGTTTGCCTTAACAGCATCAATCAATTCCTGATATTCTGCATCAGTCAGATAAACCTTTCCCGGGTTCATTTGGAATATACCTCCATAATCAGGGCCATCCACATACTTAGGAGCTAAATGAAAATGTAGATGAGACAATTTATCCGAGTAAGCACCATAATTAATTTTTTCCGGTTGGAAAGCTTTTTGCATGGCACGAGTGACACGTGCTACATCTGCCATAAAAGCATTACGGTCTTCATCACTCAATTCATTTAAATCGTTCACATGGTCTTTGTAAGCAACAAGACAACGTCCACGATAGGTTTGTTCTTTAAACAGAAACACACGTGACACACTCAATTGCGCTATCTCAATCATCAGATTATGCAGCGTTTCATTGTTCTGGCAATACAGACATTCTTTCGGATCACTCTTCATGATATTATTATTTTAAGTTTTTATCGTTGCAAAAATAAGTATTCCATTCTTATCCGGCTTGTACTTTTTCGTTTTTTTGATCGACTAATTGGTATACATCCTCTTTTTCACCTACCACCCAAACAACATCACCTTCTTCGAGCGGAGCATTTACATCGGGAACCATCAACGTACCGTCTTCACTCTCAACGCCCGCTATCATGCAATGATATTTGTCGCGAATACCCGATTCACGAATCGTTTTACCCAGAAAAACAGAATCACTGTCAATAATAAATTGCTTCAAAGCCATTTCACTCTTTTCATAGACCTCCCAGTCTATCTTCGCTCCATTTTGCATCGCTTCATTAAAGACGTTCAATTGTTCATCTGTTCCTATCACCTGTATCTTATCCATAGGAAACAGTCGGACAGAACCACCCGGAATATTAATACGTCTCTTTCCACGAAGGATAGAAGCCACATGAACTCCAAACTTCTTTCCCAGATTCAGTTCCATCAATGTCTTTCCTGCCCAGCAGGATTCACCCGGAATTTCCATATCAGCAAGATGTAAATCATGTGACAACAAACGCCCGGCATATTCCGGTTTTTTCTCTCCCAAATACTCTGCACGTACATCTCTGGAACGAAGATTCTGAAAAAAGCGACGTTCAATCAATATCGATTGCTTCTTCAGACGGCGAGACCATACCATCAGCAAAACGACAAGTACGGCCACACCAATAATCAAGCCGATAGACGCCTTAAATAATCCGGAAATAACAAAGATGACAAAAAGCACTGCTATCATAATGCGAATCACGATTGTTGATAACAATGGTGCACGATTAGCACGATTATCATGCCATAAAGTCATAAACTCGACCGAATGGTTCTTTTTCACCATGATGGCACGCAAGAAAGGGGCAATACACAGAATGATAAATACGGCTCCTAATAAAGACGCCCAGAAATGAGGCAGATTCTCTTTAAAGAATGGCACGACAAAACGAAAAGAAAGTGCAACAATCGATATGCTGACAATTGAATAAACGACCGTAATACGTACCATTGCCAAGATTAGCTTCTTCCACAAATTCTCATGATTGAGTGCTGTTTGCGAACCGGAGGAGTAACGCATCATCATTTTTTTCCATGATTCCGGAAGATGCGCATCTACAAAAGTGGAAGCCGGCTCGGCAAAACGAATCATGTAAGGAGTCAGGAAAGTAGTAATGACAGAGACTGCTACTACTATCGGATACAGAAAATCACTCGTTACATGCAAGGAGACTCCCAAAGAGGCAATAATAAATGCAAATTCACCGATCTGCGTTAAACTAAAGCCGCATTGCATAGCCGTCTTTAATGGTTTTCCGGAAAGTATGACACCGAAAGTACCAAAAACAGACTGCCCCAAAATAACAGCCAAAGTGATTACTATAATAGGAACAGCATATTCTACAATCATTGCCGGATCTACCATCATACCAACCGATACGAAAAAGATAGCTCCGAAAAGGTCCTTAACAGGCTTCACCAGCCGGTCTATGGATTCCGCTTCAATCGTTTCTGCCAAAATAGAGCCCATAATAAATGCACCAAATGCAGCAGAGAAACCTGTATGAGCCGCCATCACTACCATACCAAAGCAAAGCGCCAACGACACAATAAGCAAAGTCTCCTCTCCCATCAATTTCCGGCAGCGCTTTAAGAATTCAGGAATCAGATAAATGCCGACAACAAACCACAGGATAAGGAAAAACAATAATTTGCCGATACTCTCCAACATTTCGGTCCCTTCAAAATTATGGCTGACCGCCATCGTGGAAAGCATCACCATTAATACAATGGCTAAAATATCTTCCAAAATCAAGATACTCAACACTAGTCCGGTAAACTGTTTCTTCCTTAATCCCAAATCGTCAAAAGCTTTATAAATAATAGTGGTAGACGACATCGCAATCATACCACCCAGAAACAGACTGTCCATCCGGTGCCAGCCAAAGCCCATACCGACTCCTATACCCAACAAAATCATACAAAAGATGATGGTACAGGCAGCTATGATGGCAGAACCACCCACCTTGACAATCTTCTTAAAACTAAACTCCAAACCGAGAGCAAACAGTAAGAAAATGACACCAATATCTGCCCATGTCTTAATATTGGTAGTATCCATTACTGAAGGAGTATACGGCATATGCGGACTTGCCAGGAACCCGGCAACTACATATCCCAAGACCAGAGGTTGCTTCAACTTCTTAAACAACAAAGTCATAACACCGGCACAGATCAATATCAGTGCGAGGTCAGCTATAAGAGTAGGTAATTGAGACATTATTTCATCGTATTTGATGACAAAATTATATTATTTCTATGGGATAAACAACATATCTACGGATATGTTTTACAATAACCACCATAAAATAAGTTAGCCCCGGATAGAGTCGATACTTATCCGGGGCTATACACAACAACCAGCTTATTTCTTATTTTCTAAAAGGAGGTTTCACTACCACTGCTTTTAACTTCCGACCACGCATATCAATACAGATTTCCGTGCCCACCTTACTATATTCCGGCTTTACATATCCCATACCGATACCAATTTTACGGGTAGGCGACATCGTACCGGAAGTAACCACTCCCACTTGCTCGCCTTCAGCATTTACCAGTTCATAGCCGTGGCGGGGAATCCCGCGGTCAACCATTTCAAAACCAACCAGTTTGCGGGTAACACCTTCCGTTTTCTGTTTTTCCAGCAACGGACGGTTGATAAAATCCTTACCTTCCACAAACTTAGTAATCCAGCCCAGTCCGGCTTCTATCGGAGAAGTAGTATCATCCAAGTCATTACCATACAGACAGAAGCCCATTTCCAACCGAAGTGTATCACGAGCTCCCAAACCGATAGGTTTAATGCCGTATTCCTCACCAGCTTCAAAAACCGCTTTCCATATACGATCAGCAACAGACGGATAGAAATAAAGTTCGAAACCTCCCGCACCGGTATAACCCGTATTGGAGATTATCACATTCTCTTCACCTGCAAACGTTCCAACTTTAAATGTATAATATGGAATAGAAGCAAGATCAATGTCCGTCAACTTTTGCAGAGCTAGAACAGCCTTCGGGCCCTGTACAGCGAGTTGAGCTATGTTGTCCGAAGAGTTTTCCAACTCGGCCCCTTCTGTATTGTGAGAAACACACCAGTTCCAGTCTTTTTCCATATTGGCAGCGTTGACTACCAGCATGTATTTTTCCGGCTCGTACTGATACACCAGCAAATCATCTACAATACCTCCCTCTTCATTTGGAAAACAGGTATATTGTATTTTACCCGGAGCCAATGCCGCCACATTATTGGAAGTTATTTTCTGCAGAAAGGCTAATGCATGTGGACCTTTCACCCAAAATTCTCCCATGTGCGACACATCAAATACACCGACACTTTGACAAACAGTCAGGTGTTCGTCAATGATACCAGAGTACTCAATAGGCATATTATAACCTGCAAACTCGTGCATTTTAGCACCGAGTATGATATGTTTCTCTGTAAACGGAGTGGTTTTCATTATTTTAAAGTATTAAGTATTAATCAAGTATTAAGTTTTAAGTATTACCTGTGTTTACCACCTTTTTTATTTGGAAGCTACCAGTTCAGCTATTTTCACGATCACTTTCATCGCTTTTTCCATATTCTGGATAGGTACGAATTCGTAACGTCCGTGGAAATTCAGACCACCGGCAAAGATATTCGGACAAGGCAATCCTTTGAAAGAGAGCTGCGCACCATCCGTACCTCCACGAATCGGTTTTACGTTCGGTTTCACGCCAACGGCTTCCATAGCTGCAAAAGCAGTATCGATGATGTGCATTACCGGTTCTATTTTCTCACGCATATTATAATACTGGTCGCGCAGTTCGAGTGTCGCAGTACCAGCTCCATATTCAGCGTTCATTTGAGCTACCAGACGTTCTATCTCTTTTTTGCGGTTCTCAAATTTTGCACGGTCATGATCGCGGATGATATAAGACACAGTGCTTTGCTCCACATCCCCCTGAATACCAATCAAATGATAGAATCCTTCATAGCCGGTCGTATGTTCTGGTCTTTCCTGTGAGGGAAGCATCGTAATAAACTGATTGGCAAGATAGATAGAGTTAATCATCTTATCCTTGGCATATCCCGGATGCACATTACGTCCTTTAAAGGTTATTTTTGCGGCAGCAGCATTAAAGTTCTCAAACTCCAACTCCCCTACTTCACCTCCATCCATCGTATATCCCCATTCGCAACCGAATTTCTCTACATCGAATTTATGAGCACCTTCACCGATTTCTTCGTCAGGATTGAAGCCGATACGGATTTTACCGTGTTTGATTTCGGGATGTTCCTTCAGATAAACCATCGCTGATACAATTTCCGCGATACCGGCTTTGTCGTCGGCACCGAGCAACGTTTTTCCGTTGGTTACAATCAAGTCTTCTCCCTTATGATCCAGCAATTCCGGGAATTGTGATGGAGAAAGGACTACATTCTCTTCAGCACAAAGCACAATATCCGAACCGTCATACTTTTCCACAATGCGCGGAGTGACATCTTTACCCGTCATATCAGGACTTGTATCCATGTGGGCAATAAACCCGATAGTGGGTACTTCTTTATTTATATTGGCAGGAAGTGTAGCAAAAAGATAGCCATGCTCATCCAAAGTAATATCTTCCAATCCCAAAGATTCCAACTCTTTTTTCAAGTATTCAGCAAAAATCATCTGCTTAGGAGTACTTGGAGTAAGCCCAGTCGATTCATCAGATTGTGTATCGAAACTTACATACTTTAAAAATCTGTCTACTAAAGTCATTTCTATTTACGATTTAACGATTTACAATTTACAATTTGATAGTTTATAGTGCCGTAAAGGTAAAAAAAGAGCCGTGAATTACAAAGCAATTCACGGCTCTTTTTTATTGTATACTTTTATCCGAATATTTAAATATCCTATTTTACTGCTTTAAAAGTGGCTGCTACCATCAAAGCAATGTGTACATACTTTGCATTTAGGTAAGCCGATAGCCTCAATCAACGTTTCCAGCGTGTTAAACTTCAATGAACTTAGTCCGAAACGCTCGGCAATAATGCTAACCATCTTTTCGTATTCCGGAGAACCGGTAGTGGCATATTTCTCCAGATTCTTATTCTCATCACCCTCCAATTCCTTGATAATGCGACGGGTTATCAACTCCAATGCATTTTTGGAAGCCGAGAAACCGACAAACGGACAAGCGTAAATCAATGGTGGACAAGCGATACGCATGTGTACCTCTTTTGCTCCATAATCATACAGAATCTTCACATTATCACGCAGTTGAGTTCCCCGTACAATAGAATCGTCACAGAACAACAAACGTTTATTTTGCAACATCGCACGGTTAGGAATCAGCTTCATCTTGGCTACCAGCGAACGCATCTCCTGATTGCTGGGAGTAAAGCTACGAGGCCACGTCGGTGTATATTTCGAGATAGCACGATGATAGGGAACTCCCTTTCCTTCGGCATATCCTAAAGCCATCCCCACTCCCGAATCAGGAATACCGCAGGCGCAGTCCACTTCCGATTCATCCGTCTGCCCCATTTTCAATCCGCTGGTGAAACGCACTTCTTCCACATTCTTTCCTTCATAGCAAGAAGTCGGGAAACCATAGTACACCCACAGGAACGAACAAATTTGCATATCCTCATTGGGTTTGCGAAGCTGGTCGATGTGATCGTCATACATACGGACAATCTCGCCGGGACCTAAATATCTCTCAATCTCATAATCCAGATTCGGGAAGCTGGACGATTCGCTCGTTGCAGCATAAGCACCGTCTTTCTTTCCAATCACTACCGGAGTACGTCCCCATCGGTCACGGGCAGCGATGATGCTACCATCTTCTGTCAGAAGCAGCATAGAGCAAGAACCTTTAATGTGATTAAACACATTTTCGATACCTTCAGCAAAGGTTCTACCTTGTATAATAAGTAATGCAATAAGTTCCGTTTGGTTGGTGTTGCTCGAACTAAGTTCGGCGAAGTGCATGTTTTGACTGAGAAGTTCTTCTTCCAATTCCTGGATATTGGCTACTTTAGCGACTGTGACAATGGCGAAGCGCCCGAGATGAGAATTGATGATGATAGGCTGTGCGTCTGTGTCGCTAATGATGCCGATGCCGGCGTTTCCTTTAAATTTGTCTAGTTCTCCTTCAAATTTGGTTCGGAAATAAGTACTTTCCAAATTGTGAATGGAGCGGATAAACCCTTTTTCCTCACTGTATGTTGCGAGTCCTCCTCGCTTGGTACCCAGATGTGAGTTATAATCTGTGCCATAGAATAAATCAGTCACGCAACTAGTTTTCGAGACTGTTCCGAAAAAACCTCCCATGTTGTTCTCTTTATTGATGATGTTTTAAAAAAGATGGCGCAAAAGTACAAAAAAGAATCCGTCCTATAAAAAAAGTACTCCGCAAAGTTTTAGTTTTCTTTGCGAAGCAAAACTAATATTTATTAAAAAACGAGGAATCCGTAAACAATCTTTTTACCTGAATATTATTTCCATTTCCTGATTGTTTTCAAGTCGGCGGGAGTTGCTTCTATCAGACTTACCGCAAATCCTCCACTGCGTGCCAGTTTTACAGACATCTTATTTTTGTTTGTCACCAATCCTTTTTTTATCTGATAAGAGGTCGGATTCTTTTCAAAGTCGGCATCTTTTCCGTCAGCATAAAGAGTGGCTACATATTGTTTTCCCGGTTCAAGAAAATCAAGCGTAAAAGCAGAGGTACGGGGATTTTCGTCGGTGATGCCGCCTACAAACCAGTTATCAGTGCCTTTTGCTTTACGGGCAACCGTGATATAATCTCCCGGTTCTGCTTCCAGATACTTGCTGTCATCCCAATCAACAGCTACCTCTTTGATAAATTGAAACGCATCCATGTGGCGTTCGTAACTTTCCGGAAGGTCGGCTGCCATTTGCAAAGGGCTGTACATCGTTACATAAAGCGCTAATTGTTTAGCCAAAGTAGTACGTACAAAGCTGTGATCGCCCGACAGAAAAGATAGTTTGGTATCAAAAATACCCGGCGTATAATCCATCGGTCCGCCAATCTGACGGGTGAAAGGAAGCAAAGTGGTATGGAACGGTTTGTTGCCTGCAAAAGCTTCATATTCCGTGCCACGAGCCGATTCGTTACCAATCAGATTCGGGTAGGTACGGCATAATCCTGTGGGACGGGTTGCTTCGTGGGCATTTACACATATCTTATATTCGGCAGCTTTTTCTACCGCATATAAATAATGGTTATTCATCCACTGTCCGTAATGATGCTCTCCACGAGGAATAATGTTACCTACATATCCACTTTTCACAGCATTATACCCGTTATCTATCATAAACTGATATGCCTTATCAAAATGACGTTCGTAGTTACGTACAGAAGCAGAGGTCTCGTGATGCATCATCAGCTTCACCCCTTTTTCCTTTGCATACGCATTGAGCATTTTCACGTCAAAATCAGGATACGGAGTGACGAAATCAAAGACATAATCCTTCGAATTTCCAAACCAGTCTTCCCAACCTTCATTCCAGCCTTCCACCAATACCTGGTCGAATCCATGTTCGGAAGCAAAATCGATATAACGTTTCACTTTATCATTGTTGGCTGAATGGCGTCCGTTTGGCTTTGTTTTGGAATAATCCGTCTGTCCAAGTTTCACCGAATAAACATCATCCGTATACGACCAGGAACCTTTTCCGGTGATCATTTCCCACCACACTCCGATATATTTCACCGGCTTAATCCAGGAAACATCTTCATAAATACAAGGCTCATTCAGGTTCAGAGTCAATTTAGAAGCTAGAATATCACGGGCATCATCACTTACAATCACCGTACGCCAGGGTGAACGGCAGGGAGTCTGCATATACCCCTTATCTCCTTTCGCATCAGGAGTCAGCCATGATTCAAAAACCAGATTCTGATCGTCCAAATTCAGATGCATACAAGAATAGTCGATCAAAGCGGCTTCATGCAGATTGATATACAATCCATCGGCCGTTTTCATTTGCAGGGAAGTTTGTACACCTGTCGGAGAGAAAGGTGTTTGAGATGCATTTGGAGTAATTGCCCCCTGCAATAATCCGCGAATTTCTGAAAGTTTGGATTCGGTATAGTCATATTCCTGCGTATCATAATCGCCGGGAATCCAGAAGGCCGTATGATCGCCAGCCATAGCGAATTGAGAATGTTCTTCTTTGATAACGAAGTAATTCAGATTTTTCTGCTGTGGAAATTCATAACGGAATCCCAAACCATCGTTATAAAGACGAAAACAAATAATCAGATTACGACCTTGTGCCTTTTGATTCAAGGTGACAGCTATTTCATTATAATGGTTGCGGATGGATTTCACCTCTCCCCACACAGGTTGCCATGTTTCGTCAAAAGTAGCAGTTTTCGTATCGATCAGCGTGAATCCGTTCATCAGTCCCGGATCATTCTTTAATTCCAATCCCAGTTTCGAAGGTTTAATTACTTCTTTTCCTTTATAAGAGAGTTCGTACACCGGTTCTCCTTGCGCATTGACAGAGAAATTAAGCTTTAATTGTCCGTCAGGAGAAGTGATACTTTCGGCTTTAGCTGATGTGCCGAAGAAAAAAAAGAGCAACAGACAGAGCCCTATTACAGTTCCTATTTTCATGTTCTTCATGATATAAATGAGTTAGTTAATAATCGTATGGCAAAGATAGACCGGAAACACAAGAGGTGTTTTTCTTTATAAAGAAAATATAGAGGGATACAGAACCAAAAACAGAATAAGTATTTAAGAATAAAGCAGATAACATATTTTGAGACTAGAAAAAATATAGTGTCTATGGTGAATAAATTAAAAGGATTAAATATGAATATTGCATAATCTTCCTATATTTGCAGATTATTATCTCAATCACAATAAACATTTTATTATTCATATGGCACAACGCCTTAATTTATCCCGGAGGTTTCGAGCAACTCGAAAAGGATTTTGAAGTCGCCTAAATAATATCAACCTTTCAATCAAATGAGCAAAGAAGTTATCTATATCTTTATCGGCGGAGGCACGGGTAGTGCATTGCGTTATTTCATTCAATTGTTAATGCACGAACGGATCGTTCCCTACCATTTTCCATGGGCTACTTTCACTGTCAATCTCCTCGGTAGTTTTCTTATCGGCCTGTTTTATGCCCTTTCAGAACGGTTTCACCTTCCGTCCGAAGCCCGTTTGTTTCTGACAACAGGTATATGCGGAGGATTCACCACTTTCTCCACATTCTCCAACGACGGCGTAGGTCTACTGAAAGGAGAATTTTACGGAGCATTTATTCTATATACATTAATAAGTATAGGTATAGGATTGGCCGCTGTGGTAGCTGGCGGATATGTGGGAAAGGCATGATGAAAAGAAACCCAATCAAACCCGTCCGCGTTGTTCCTCCCATGATGGAAGAGCAGGAAGTCAGTACTACTACCCTACAGGAATGGCTCGACAGAGAAGAAACCGTCTCTCATCTTTTATTCTGTAAAGGAAAAGAAGAAGGTATCGACAAATCTTATAAAAGTTTCAAGAACTGTACTTTCCAAAATCAGACATTCAGCGAATGTAAATTCCATTCTTCCCAACTGACCGATGTCAGGTTCGAGAACTGTGATTTATCCAACATCTCTTTTGCTGAAAGTTCGCTCTACCGGGTAGAATTCATTTCCTGCAAACTATTGGGTACCAATTTATCTGAAACAACGATGAATCATGTCTTGCTGCACGACTGCAATGCCGGTTACATCAACCTCGCCATGAGTAAAATGAATCAGGTACGTTTTGCACACAGCCAGCTCCGCAACGGAACTCTGAACGACTGCCGTTTTTCATCTGTCGCTTTTGACGGTTGCGACCTTGTAGAAGCCGATTTCTCACATGCTTCGCTCCGCGGAATAGATTTGTGCACTTCCCGCATCAGCGGAATCACGTTTAACATCAGCGATCTGAAAGGGGCTGTCATCACCTCCTTGCAGGCTATGGATTTGCTTCCACTGTTAGGGGTTATTATCGAAGATTAAAATCCTGCAAATTCACCCCGCCACACTCAAACAAAAAACATCGTCCCGTTGTTATAATATAAGGTCGGACTAACGACATATAGGGAATAGGCTCAAAAAGAATACCTATTTATAGTGATTTCTCACTCCCTGTCAAGTCCGTACTTTTGCAGAAATCTTATTCAAAAACAATAGAAACGATGAAAATTGAAAAAATTGTAGCTCGAGAAATTCTCGATTCAAGAGGTAATCCCACAGTAGAAGTTGACGTAGTATTGGAATCCGGCATCACAGGACGTGCATCTGTACCATCAGGTGCTTCCACAGGTGAACATGAAGCATTGGAGCTTCGCGATGGTGATAAAAAACGTTATGGTGGAAAAGGAGTACAAAAAGCGGTTGACAATGTAAATAAAATCATCGCTCCGAAACTGGTTGGTATGTCTTCGCTCAATCAGAGAGGTATCGACTACGCAATGCTGGCATTGGACGGCACTAAGACTAAATCCAATTTAGGTGCCAACGCTATTCTCGGTGTATCTCTTGCCGTAGCCAAAGCTGCCGCCAACTATCTGGATCTTCCCCTATACCGTTACATCGGTGGAACAAATACGTATGTAATGCCTGTACCGATGATGAACATCATCAACGGTGGTTCACATAGCGATGCTCCTATCGCATTTCAGGAATTTATGATTCGTCCCGTAGGTGCTCCTTCTTTCAGAGAAGGTCTGCGGATGGGTGCTGAGGTATTCCATGCCTTGAAAAAGGTTTTGAAAGACCGTGGTTTAAGTACTGCCGTAGGTGATGAAGGAGGTTTCGCTCCTAACCTCGAAGGTACAGAAGATGCCCTGAACTCGATCCTTGCCGCTATCAAAGCCGCAGGCTACGAACCGGGTAAAGATGTGATGATCGGTATGGACTGCGCTTCTTCTGAATTCTACCACGATGGTATTTATGATTATACCAAGTTTGAAGGCGAAAAAGGCAAGAAACGTACTGCTGAAGAACAAATCAACTATCTGGAAGAACTGATTAACAAGTTCCCTATCGACTCCATCGAAGACGGTATGAGCGAAAACGACTGGGAAGGTTGGAAGAAATTGACAGAACGTATCGGCAACCGCTGCCAGTTGGTAGGTGACGACTTGTTCGTGACTAACGTAGACTTCCTTGCCATGGGTATCGAAAAAGGCTGTGCCAACTCTATCCTGATTAAAGTAAACCAAATCGGTTCGTTGACCGAAACATTGAACGCTATCGAAATGGCTCACCGTCATGGATACACCACTGTTACTTCTCACCGTTCGGGTGAAACAGAAGATGCTACTATCGCCGATATCGCAGTAGCTACCAACAGCGGACAAATCAAGACAGGTTCGTTAAGCCGTTCGGATCGTATGGCTAAATATAACCAACTGCTCCGCATCGAAGAAGAACTCGGTGACTTGGCTGTATATGGATACAAGAGAATCAAGTAAATCTCTATGCTAGATTATAAAAAAAGCATTCAAGTAAATTACCTGAATGCTTTTTTTTCTTTTTGAGCCTCTTGTCGGATTCGAACCAACGACCCCGAGATTACAAATCACGTGCTCTGGCCAACTGAGCTAAAGAGGCGGGTGGGTAAGCTATCTATATCGCGCCGCTACAACCAACTACCTTTGCTGCGATCAAGCCCTGGAGGATTCGAAGGGAGCTGGCCGTATAGGAC
>CDYU01008022.1_pt1 | contig 12514 bp, 7 predicted proteins | sample 480701 | NCBI WGS metagenome assembly CDYU01 (sample SAMEA3182105, study PRJEB8094) | gut metagenome | biome: human; feature: gut; material: Stool; isolation source: human stools | place: Canada | collected 2013-02-26 | reverse complement strand
ATTATAACCTTAAATATGCCAAATAACGACGATAATCATTTCGTCAATATTGAATTACCAATACTATATTAAAATAATCATATACACAAATATTTGCAGATTTTAGTATCTTCAAAAAAAAGCCATAACCAAAGGTTATGACTTTAATATAATTAATCTAAAAACTCTTCTTCTAGCACTTCAGAAGCATCTTCATCAAAGAATTCCTTCTCTAAAGAATAACCAACATCCATATACTCTTTAGCACCAGTACCAGCAGGGATTAACTTACCAATAATAACATTCTCTTTTAATCCTTGAAGTTTATCAACTTTACCCTTAACAGAAGCCTCAGTTAAGATTCTAGTAGTCTCTTGGAATGAAGCTGCTGATAAGAATGAATCAGTCTCAAGTGCTGCCTTAGTAATACCAAGAAGTATTGGTTGTCCAATAGCAGGTTTCTTACCTTGAATAATAACATCTTTATTACCCTTAGTAAATTCTTGTAAAGAAACAGTAGTACTAGGAACTAATAAAGTATCTCCAGCATCCATAATTCTAACTTTAGAAATCATTCTCTTAGCTATAATTTCAACATGTTTATCACTAATATCAACACCTTGAGATCTATATACCTTTTGTACTTCTTTTAGAATATATTGTTGAACAGTGTTAGGATCAGTTACTGCAAGTAACTCTTTAGGAGAAACACTACCTTCAGTAATTCTATCTCCAGCTTCAATCTTATCACCTTTTTCTACTCTAAGTTTAGCACCATATAAAGTAACATGTTCTCTAGTCTCAGTATCATTCTTAACATATACCTTAAACTTACCACCAGCATCTTCAATCTTAGATACAGTACCAGATATCTCACTAATAGTGGCTTTACCTTTAGGATTACGAGCTTCAAATAATTCTTCAACTCTAGGAAGACCTTGCGTAATATCCGCACCAGCAACACCACCAGTATGGAATGTTCTCATGGTAAGCTGAGTACCAGGTTCACCAATAGATTGAGCACCCATAATACCAACAGCTTCACCAATTTCAACTAAGTTACCAGTAGCAAGATTTCTACCATAACAATGTTGACATACACCATGATCAGTCTTACAAGTTAAAACATTTCTAATTTCAACTTCAGTTATACCAGCCTTAATAATCTTATCTGCTATAGCCTCAGTAATAAATTCATTTTTATCAATAATAACTTCTTTAGTTTCAGGATTAATAACTTTCTTATTAGTATATCTACCAACAATTCTATCATATAATGGCTCAATAATACCATCTTTATCATCCATAAATGCACTAACAACAACACCTTGAATAGTACCACAATCTTCTTCTTTAACAATAATATCTTGTGCTACGTCAACAAGTCTTCTTGTCATATAACCAGAATCAGCAGTCTTTAATGCTGTATCAGCACTACCCTTTCTAGCACTATGTGTAGATAGGAAGAATTCAGATACTGATAAACCATCACTAAACGAAGATAAAATTGGAATCTCAATAGTTTCACCATTAGGCTTCAACATTAATCCTCTCATACCAGCAAGCTGTACGAAGTTAGAAATAGATCCTCTGGCTTTAGAGTTCATCATTATAAATATTGGATTATCAACATATTCCTTTGCATAAACTTGCAATTCATCTTGAATTTCCTCTTTAGCCTTAGTCCATATTTCAATTACATGATTTAATCTTTCTCTATCAGTAATAAGTCCTCTTTGGAATTGCTTATTAACTTTCTTAATCTCTTCATTAGATTTCTCAATAATAGCATCCTTATTCTTACTAGTAACAACATCAGATACCGCTATCGTAATACCAGAGAAAGTAGAATACTTAAATCCTAAATCCTTAAGTTTATCTAGGAATATACTAGTTTCAGTAGTCTTATATCTCTTAAACATTTGAGCAATAATTTTCTCAAGTGCACCCTTATTAAATGGAGTAGATAAAGGCATCTCACTAATTCTAGCCTTAACATCTTCACCATAATCAATAAAGTATTTACTAGGAGTAATACCTTCAATATTTTCACTAGTAGCCTCACATAAGTAAGGGAATGAATCAGGTAAAATCTCATTAAAGATAATCTTACCAGGAGTAGTAACTAAATACTTATTCTTATCTTCATCTAAGAATACTTTATGTTTAAATGAATTAACAGGAACAACAATTCTTGTTTGAAGAGTAATCTCTCTTCTTTGATAAGCCATTAAAGCTTCATTAGTATTCTTAAATGCTCTACCTTCGCCTTCTACACCAGCTTTTTCCATAGTAATATAATAGTTACCAAGAATCATATCCTGTGAAGGAGTAACAATAGGATCACCATTTTTAGGAGAAAGAATATTATTAGAACCAAGCATAAGAATTCTAGCTTCAGTTTTAGCTTCTTCACTTAAAGGTACGTGAACAGCCATCTGATCTCCATCAAAGTCAGCATTAAATGCTGTACAAACAAGTGGATGAAGTCTAATTGCCTTACCACTAATTAACTTAGGTTCAAATGCTTGAATACCAAGTCTATGTAAAGTAGGAGCTCTGTTAAGCATTACAGGATGTTCTTTAATAACATCTTCAACAATATCCCATACTTTAGGATCTTGATTATCAATCATCTTTTTAGCAGACTTAATATTATTAGCAAGACCTCTCTCAGTTAAACCATGAATAACATGAGGTTTAAATAACTCTAAAGCCATTTCTTTAGGAATACCACATTGGTACATCTTTAAATCAGGCCCTACAACAATAACACTTCTACCAGAGTAGTCAACTCTCTTACCAAGTAAGTTTTGTCTAAATCTACCCTGTTTACTCTTAAGCATAGAACTTAAACTCTTAAGAGCTCTATTACCTGCTCCAGTAACACTTCTACCCCTTCTACCATTATCAAATAATGAGTCAACAGCTTCTTGAAGCATTCTCTTCTCATTTTGAATAATAATTGAAGGTGCACCTAGTTCAATAAGTTTCTTTAATCTATTATTTCTATTAATAACTCTTCTATATAAATCATTTAAGTCACTAGTAGCAAATCTACCACCATCTAGTTGAATCATCGGTCTAAGTTCAGGAGGAATAACAGGAAGAGCCTCAATAATCATCCATTCAGGTTTATTACCAGATTGAACAAATGAATTAATAACATCAAGTCTCTTAACAAGTCTAGTTCTCTTCTGACCAGTAGCACCATCTAATTCTTTTTGAATTTCTTCTAATTCCTTATTTACATCAACTTCAGAAAGTAACTCTTTAATAGCTTCAGCACCCATACCAACTCTAAAAGTATTACCATATTTTTCATAATATGCTCTATACTCTTTATCAGATAAAGTTTGCTTCTTAATTAAAGTAGTAGCTCCTGGATCAAGTACAACATAAGAAACGAAATATATAACTTCCTCTAAGTCTCTCGGAGACATATCAAGAGTAAGTCCAATGTATGAAGGAACACCCTTAACATACCAAATGTGACTTACTGGAGTAGCAAGTTCAATATGTCCCATTCTCTCTCTTCTAACAGAAGATTTAGTAACTTCTACTCCACATCTATCACAGACAATATTCTTATATCTAAGTCTTTTATACTTACCACAAGAACATTCATAATCTCTAGTAGGTCCAAATATCTTTTCACAGAATAATCCATCCCTTTCAGGTTTTAAAGTTCTGTAATTAATAGTCTCTGGTTTTAATACTTCACCATACGACCAAGACCTAATCTTCTCAGGTGAGGCAATTCCAATCTTAAGAGCCTTAAAATCATTAGCTTCTAACATTAGAAATCATCTCCTTCCTCAATTGAATCTTCAATATCATTATCTATATCATCAATATTTTCTTCATCAAAATCATCATCATCGATTTCATTATCATCATCAGTAAGTTCATCAAAAGTTCTTTCATTTTGAACTTCCTCAGCTATTGGATTATCTTCCAAATCAGCTTTTCTTTCAAGTTCACTAAATGATACTTCATCATCATTATTATTAATAACTGAAATATCAAGTCCCAATGCCTGAAATTCTTTAATAAGAACTCTAAATGCTTCAGGAATACCAGGTTTAGGTAGTGGTTGTCCTTTAACTAAAGCTTCATATACTTTAACTCTACCTACAACATCGTCAGATTTATAAGTAAGAATTTCTTGAAGTACATGAGAAGCTCCATAAGCTTCAAGTGCCCAAACTTCCATTTCACCAAATCTCTGTCCACCAAGTTGTGCTTTACCACCAAGTGGTTGCTGTGTAACAAGAGAATATGGACCAGTTGCCCTAGCATGTAACTTATCATCAACCATGTGATGTAGTTTAATCATATACATAACACCAACAGATATTCTACTATCAAATGGATCACCAGTTCTACCATCATATAAAATAGTCTTACCATCTTCATCCATACCCGCTTCTTTCATAGCGGCAGCTATATCTTCTCTCTTAGCACCATCAAGTACTGGAGTAGCAAAATGAACACCAAGTTTTTTACCAGCCATACCTAAATGTAACTCAAGAATCTGGCCAATATTCATACGTGATGGGACACCTTGTGGATTAAGCATAATATCAACAGGAGTACCATCAGGTAAGAATGGCATATCCTCACTAGGAAGTATAAGTGAAATAACACCCTTATTTCCGTGACGACCACTCATTTTATCTCCAACTTGAATCTTTCTCTTTTGAATAATATATACCCTAACAACCATACTTACACCACTAGGTAAGTCTTCATTGTCTTCTTTAGTATAAACTTTAACATCATGAACAACACCGTCACCACCATGTGGAACAGTAAGTGATGAATTTCTAACTTCTCTTGTCTTCTCTCCAAAGATAGCATGAAGTAGTTTCTCTTCACTAGTTAAATCAGCCATTCCTTTAGGAGTAACTTTACCAACTAGAATATCACCTTCATGAACCTCAGTACCAATCTTAATAATACCATTTTCATCAAGATTCTTTCTAGCTTCTTCTCCAACACTAGGAATATCTCTTGTAATTTCCTCAGGGCCAAGTTTAGTATCCCTACATTGAACTTCATAATCTTCAATATGTAAAGAAGTATAAACATCATCCTTAACAAGTCTTTCATTCATAATAACAGCATCTTCATAGTTATAACCATTAAATGTTGTAAAGGCAACAACTACATTCTTACCAAGAGCAAGTTCACCTTTATCAGTACTTGGACCATCTGCTATTATTTGTCCTCTCTTAACCTTGTCTCCTTCTCTAACTATTGGAACATGATTAAATGTTTCACCTTGGTTAGATCTTTCAAAAGTAGCTAAGTGATAAATATCTTCACCTTTAGCATTCTTAACAACAATTTTTTTAGCATCAGCATAACTAACAATACCATCAGCCTTAGCAACTACTACAGAGCCACTATCTCTAGCAGCAATATATTCAGCACCAGTTCCAACAAATGGAGCCTCTGTCTTAAGAAGTGGTAATGCCTGTCTTTGCATGTTTGCACCCATTAAAGCACGAGTGGCATCATCATGTTCAAGGAAAGGAATTAAACTAGTTGTAACAGAAACAACTTGTTGTGGAGAAACGTCGATATAGTCAACCTTATCGGGACTAACAAGTACATTCTCTCCTCTATATCTACCTGCTACTATATTATCAGTAATCTTATTATCATCATCAACATTAACAGTAGCTTGAGAAATATAGAAATCTTCTTCTTCGTCAGCAGTCAAATAAACAACTTCATCAGTAAGATGTCCATCTACCACTTTTCTATATGGAGTTTGGATAAATCCATATTCATTAATTTTAGCATAACTAGCAAGTGAAGTAATAAGTCCAATGTTTGCTCCTTCAGGAGACTCAATAGGACAAATTCTACCATAGTGAGAAGAGTTTACGTCTCTTACTTCAATACCTGCTCTATCTCTAGATAAACCACCAGGTCCTAATGCTGATAATCTTCTCTTATGAGTAAGTTCAGCAATTGGATTAGTTTGATCCATAAATTGTGATAGCTGACTACTACCAAAGAATTCTTTAATAACCGCAGTAACTGGTCTAATATTAATAAGTGTTTTAGGAGTAACAGTTTCAATATCTTGAGTAGTCATTCTCTCCCTAATAACTCTTTCCATTCTACTAAAACCAATCTTAAATTGATTTTGTAATAATTCACCTACTTGTTTAACTCTTCTGTTACCCAAGTGGTCAATTTCATCATCTTTACCAATACCTTCATTTAAATTCAAATAATAACTAACAGAAGCATAAAAATCAGACATTGTAAGATTCATAATATTAGCAGATGGATCATTACCAATAACTTTAACAATTTTCTTATCATCTACATTAGAATATAAATGAATAACTTGAATCTTGTTATGTTCTTCTATACTTGAGTTAATAGTTAAATCCTCATTAACTTTAGCCTCAGTAACACCATAACCATTATCTAAATAAGTACATAATTCCTCATATACCTCTTTATTAATAAGAGTTCCTTTTTCAATCTTAACTTCACCATCGATAATAATATCTTCAGCAAGTCTATTACCAAGTAATCTATCTTTAACATTTAATTTTTTATTAAACTTATATCTACCTACTTTAGCTAAATCATAATGAAAATCATCAAAGAATCTAGTAATCAATTGGTTCTTTGAACTGTCTAAAGTAGTAGGCTCTCCTGGTCTTAATTTCTCATATATTTCAATAAGAGCCTCATCAGTATTATGAGTAGAATCTTTCTCTATAGTATTTTTTAAATATACATCATTATCAAATAAAGAAAGAATATCCTCATCACTAGATAAACCAACTGCTCTTAAAAGAGTAGTCATTGGTACTTTTCTATTTCTATCTATTCTAATATAGATAACATCTTTAGCATCAGTTTCATATTCAAGCCAAGTACCTCTAGATGGAATAACTTTAGATGCAAAAACAGGTTTACCATTTTTATCTATTTCTTTAGAATAATATACACTAGGAGATCTAACAAGTTGTGATACAACAACTCTTTCAGCACCATTTATGATAAATGTACCAGCATCAGTCATAAGTGGCATATCACCTAAGAATATCTCTTGCTCTTTAACTTCCCCAGTTTCATTATTGAATAGTCTAGTCTGTACCTTTAAAGGAGCAGCATAAGTAATTTGTCTATCCTTACACTCTTTAATAGAGTATCTAGGAGTACCAAATTCATACTCACCAAATTCTAAAGATAAACTACCAGAAAAACTTTCAATTGGTGAAAATGTTTCAAAAACCTCTTTTATCCCTTCTGTTGCAAACCATTTATAACTTTCAGTTTGCACCTCTAATAAATCACTAATTGCTAGTGAATTTTTGATCATAGAAAAGTTTCTTCTTTTTCTATAATCACCGCTTTGTTTTAACTTATAAGCCATTAATTTTTCACCCCAATACCTAGAATTTTTTTTAATTTCAGTCACATTAAAAGATGTGTTACCAATTTATAAGTTTATCAGCATTTTACGAGTATGTCAATAACTTTGACATCACTTTTTCATTTTTTTCACATTTTTTTACCAAAAATACAAAAAAGCATCATTATCGACACTTTTTTAACTCTACAACATAAAAACCCTTATCTTTATCAATAACATTAACCATATATTTATTTTCTAATTCTTTAATCATTGATTTAACACCATGATCTTTCCTCATAACAAAATATATTACTCCATCATCTTCTAAATAATCATATCCATCAAATAAAAATTTTCTTATAACATCCTTTCCCGCTCTAATAGGAGGATTAGTAATAATATAATTATACTTCTTATTAACATTATCATAAACATTACTAACAAATACATCAGCCTTAATATTATTAAGTATAAGATTATCTTTAGTAAGAGAAATAGCTCTCTCATTTACATCAATCATATCTATATTAATATTCCTATTAAAAGTACCAAGTATAATACCTACTACTCCAAGTCCACATCCAAGATCAAGAACATTGCCAGATAAACTATCTATATCAATACTACTAAGTAAAACTCTTGTACCATAATCAAATCTATCTTTAGAAAACACTCCATTATCACTATATATAGAAAATTCTTTGTTATTAAAATTAAACTTAATTAATCTTTTCTCACTCTTAATATTTTTATCATTATCAAAATATTGACTCATATCAATCACCAACAATATTATAATAGAATTATATTAAAATTACAATATCTTTTTATTACCTTCCGAGCCTGTAGTCTCGTAAGGCGAGTCTGAGCCTAGGTCTCATCCTCGAAAAATTATATAAAAGAAAAAGGCTACTATTTAGTAACCTCAATCAAATACTTATTAATATTTCCATCTTGTACAAAATCAGCATAAGGAACAACTAATATATTCAAATTACCATTATCGTTTACAAAATACAAAACACTGCCATCATTTATAGAAGTTTCCAACATTTTATTAGCAATGTTATAGCAGTTCTTATCTTCCGCAAAACATGAAGTATTCAAGTCAAAATCAGTTCCCCATAACTCATTCATTTTATTTTTAAGTAATTCCTTTTCTTTATCCAATAAAGTATCATTATCATAACCAAGAGTCGATACCATATCAGAATATTTAATTTCCTTACCAGAAGTTAAGTCAATATTATAAATATTATAATCTAATACCCATTTAGAAGTAGCTTGAATTGAAGAAATAATAACGACAGACAAAATATTATTATATTTAAAAGTCTTATATGTAAGTATTTGTGAACAACTAACAGCCTTATCTTGATCAATTTCTGCACAAGCATCAAATCTTTTTGCATATTCTATGTATATTTTTTTAATTTCTTCATTAGATGCCTTAGCATAATCAGAATTAATATTCAAATATGGAACCTTTAAATCTGATAAATATTGTTTACCAATTCTACCACTAACAGATAACCCATAACGATCTATATTAATAACTTTATCATTACCATCTTTTCTGACAAACTCAGTATACTTATTATCATAAGAATAATCAGCATCATATACATAATCTTTTTCAGTATTAATTCTAATATCTTTCACAACATTATTATCGATGTCATTATCCTTATTGATAACTTTATCACATATAATATAACCTCCAAGTCCTCCTACTAATAAACATAGTATAACAACCAAAACAATCAAACCTGTATTTTTCTTTTCCATATCATATCCTCCTACTTAAATAATAACACAAAACAAAAATAAAAACAATATTCTAATATATATATTTATTCTTTAACCAAATGTTTAACTTTCCAAGTATCAAATTCTTCTCTTTGTTCTTCGGTTTCAATTTCCATATGATAAAAATGCTTAGTAAACTCACCACAAGAACTACCAACTTCCCTACCAGGAGGACTATAAGTTTTAATTCTAATATTTGGTACCCTATTAGAAATCTCTTTTACCCATAATTGTTCATTTTTACTTATCTCTAGTTCATTAATAGGATTAAATCTAATAAACTTTATTGTAATATTATATCTGTCAAGTAATTTACACATTCTATCAAGTTCTTTCTCTAGAGAAATCAATCATATGTTACACTTTTTTATAAAAAGTTCTTTTCTGCCTATAGACATATTATAAAAAAGTATTATGTTTGTCAAGGATGGCTTTGCCATTTATTTATCCTTGACAAATGTTAATATCTTTTTTATACGCTTTATTAAGCAGAAAGAAAATTAAGTTTGTATTCTTCTACTATTTGGTTTGGACTTTTAAAGTCTAATACTTTTTTAGCTATATTATTATATCTTGCATTATATCTTTTAAGTTTCTTTTTTAAATCTTCTTCTGATGTAAATTCATTCCTACTATAAAACCTTTCTCCATCTATTTTGTGACTTCTTTCAACTTTTCCATTTTGCCACGGCGAATATGGTCTTGTTCGTCTATGTATCATTCCTAAATCTTTTAATGTTAATTCAAACAATGTCGGTAGATTTGTCTCAATCTGATTATTAACAAATTCTGGTCCATTATCTGTTTGAATAGTATTTATTTTTAATCCCATTTTTTCTTCTAATGTTCTTATAAACTTACTAGTATTAGTGACACTTTTTTCATCTACTATTTCAAGTATTCTTTTTCTTGAAAATTCATCTATTGCTGTTATTTGATAGTATTTCTTATCTATTGTATCAAATAGCAAGCATTCTTTAGGAACATATTTTATATCCACTTGTACTTTATCGCCAGGATATTGACCTCTTATTTCTTTATGTCTTGTATATCCTTTTCTTATTTTTACTTTTTCTTTAGGAATTTTTTTTATCTGTTTCAACATTGAACCATAACTTCTTTTATATCCTCTTTTTCTTAATTGAACATATACTTCTGCCAATCCATCGCAACCATACCTGCTATAAATTTGCTTGATCAATGTTAATTCTTCTTTTGTATGTGCACTAGGATGCGAATGTGGTTTTCTGGATTGTAATGCTAAACTCCTTAAAGTTCCATCATACTTTTCAAGTTGTCTATATACAAATTGTCTATTGGTATGATACCTTTTTGCTGCCTTTGTTACACCATATTTTAAAGCAACTTCACATAACCTCTTCCTAAATCTCATTTCTTCTGTTATAATCTTCATAGATACCACTCTTTCTGTATAATTTTTGTCGTCAACTTAATTATACCAGAATGGTATCTTTTTTTATATTAAATTTGTAACATATGTATTATAACTCAACATTTACACATTCTATCAAGTTCTTTCATATCATCATTAACACCATTAATTAAAGTATAATGTATTTCTATAGGATCATTATTACTATGTAGTTTTACATATTTACCAATTAATACTTCATTCTTTTGTAATAAATTTCTATAACTAACTAAATATGCAAGAGCATCTTGAACAGAAACCTTAGTACTAGGAATTAATTCATATCTTTTTACATCAATAGGATTATGTAAAGAAAAATGTACTTTAAGAGGCATATCTAAATTATTAACCATTTCACCTAATTTAATGATATTATCATTAGGCATCATCGTAGCAAGAGCATACCCAATATTCTTATAACCAAGTTTCTCTTTAATAAAATCTTCTTTTCTATATACATCTTCAATTAACTTCAAATTAAGAAGAGGCTCACCTACTCCCATAAAAGAAATAAGTAAATTCTCCTTATCAGTTCTTCTTTTACCATTAATAGATAATGTATTAATTAAACAATAAATAAAGTCTTCCCCTTTAATCGGAGTCATTACTTTATTAAGACCTTTATTAGTTAAATGACACATCTTACAACCTAAATTACAAAAATGATGAGTAGGAACACAAACTACATCCTTATCCTTCTTATTAAATAATAAAGACATTTCTATAATCTTATTAGCCCCAACATCAAAAACAGTTTTTAATGTACCATCATTATAATCCTTAAAAGTACCAATTTTATTAATCATAATTATTACCTCCATAACATTTGCTTTTTATTATAACATACTTTTTAATAAAAGAAAAAAGAAATCTAATTAAATAGATTCCCTATCTAATAGAAAAACTATTATTTATAGTTAATATACTATACATAAAAAGAACATCTTGATCCTTAAATTTTATATAATTATTCAAAATTCTTGAAGAAACATATCTAATATCAATAACAGTAATTTTCTTATAACCTTCTATTAATAGAGGAACTAAACTACTACCATAAGAATCACGAAAAACAATTAACTCTCTATTACTATTTGAAGTAGGATTAACAATATCTATAATAGAAGATGCTCCTGATAAATATATATCATATTTATCTAATGATTTTATTTTATCATAATCATATATTTGTGTATATTTTTTAGTTTCATAATTATACACACTACTATTAAGAGTAGATGGATTAGATATTGTTTTTATAGTATCAATATCTTTGGTTACTGATAATCTACCAGCATAACTCCCCTTAAAAGTAGTAACTGTATTTACAACATTATTATTAGTTATATCAAAATTCATTTGATTAGCAATAGTATTTGCAACATCAAATAAATCTTCTTGTTTCCAATGAGTATCAGTCTTATAATAATTATCAAGAGTTAATTTATCAAATATATTTATATAATTAAGATTTGTTAAATTACTTTTCATCATATCTTGTAATTTATTATAATCAAGTTTTAAATTACCTTTATTAACAAAATAATTTTTATCAGGTATAATAGTATAATAAATATTACTATTATCGTTCAAATATGTATCTTTTATATAATTAATCTTACTAGTTAAATTATTAATAGAATTGCTATTTAAAGGAAATATTTCTTCAATAATATAATCATCATACAAATATAAATTATTATATTCACCTTTAGTAGATAATTCTATATCTATTTTAATTTTTCTAAAAGCATCTCTTTCTACAAATTGATCCGTAACATAAGAATCAAATTTCTTAAAATAAGTACCATCAAATAAACTTTTAGTAGTTAGTTCTGGCATGGTAGCAAGTTTTCTTCTCTCTGCTATAGAAATATCATTATCTTTTATTATAACAT
>CDYU01034293.1_pt1 | contig 12599 bp, 8 predicted proteins | sample 480701 | NCBI WGS metagenome assembly CDYU01 (sample SAMEA3182105, study PRJEB8094) | gut metagenome | biome: human; feature: gut; material: Stool; isolation source: human stools | place: Canada | collected 2013-02-26 | reverse complement strand
GCCCGCGAGAAGGAAGTCATCGTGGAAAAGGCCGTCATCACCGTGGGGGCCGCGCAGAACCTCTTCCTCGGCGAGGGCACCCGGCAGGATTACGGCATGATCCGCTTTGAGGGCGAGCCCTTTGACGTGAGCGAGAGCTACATGCGGCTGATGCTGGACTGAAAGGAATGGACGGATGGCGAAAAGCAATCATACGAAGCCCCGCAAAAAGGGCGGTGCGCTGAAGATCCTGCTGGTCATTCTGGTGCTGTTGGTGCTGACAGCCGGTGCGGCAGGCGTGTTTGCGTATAACGAGATCAACGGCAATGGAGGAAAGCCGGGTGCAGAGGTGACCGTCAGCATCCCTCAGGGCAGTGGCGTTGCTGCCATCGCAAAGGAGCTGAAGGAGGCTGGAGTTATCCGTTCGGCCTATCTGTTCCGCTGGTATGTGGGGCACAAGGGTGCCGCCGGAAAACTGCAGTACGGTGATTTTACGCTGCAAACCGGCGGATATTCCTACGATGGCCTGATCACAGAGTTGTCCGCGTATGCCAAGGCGGATTCGGTGCGTCTGACCTTCCCGGAGGGGATCACCGCCATCGACATTGCACAGAGGATGGAAACGGCTGGCCTGTGCACCGCCGAGGAGTTTCTGGAAGAAGCCAATACCGGCGATTTCAGCGCGTACAAATTCTGGCAGTATGTCCCGGACAACAAGGAAGCCCCCGGCCGTTTTATGAAGTGCGAGGGCTATCTCTTCCCGGATACCTACGAATTCTTGACGAAAGATACCGTACACAACTACGTGGCAACGTTCTATTCTCATTTTGATCGGCAGTTCACCGACGAAATGTACAAAGAACTGGACAAGCAGGATCTGAGCCTTTCGGAGGTCATCACGCTGGCGTCCTTCGTGCAGGAGGAGGCCGGCAACGAGCAGGACTCCAATGTGGCGCAGGTGTTCCGCAACCGGCTGGCGGAGGGTTCGCCCTACCCCAAGCTCCAGAGCAACACTTCGAGCTATGTCCAGAGCGATGAGGACAACAACTACCTGTGGAACTGGGTGGCCCCGTGGTACGGCGGCTGGGACAAGATCCCGGAAAATATCCTGAACGCCTACGACACCTACAGCTGCACCGGGCTGCCCGCCGGGCCCATCTCGAACCCCGGTCTGGCGGCCATCCAAGCCGCACTGGCCCCCCAGCCCGACGAGGACGTCAAGGACTGCTATTTCTTCGTGACCGACCTTTCCGGCCATTACTACTACGCCCGCACCTTTGCGGAGCACCAAGCTAACTGCGAAAAAGCAGCGCAGGTGAATAAAAATTATAAGTAAGAGGATCATTATGCTACAAATCCCGGAACTTCTTTCCCCGGCGGGCGATCTGGAACGCCTTCGCTACGCCATCAACTACGGCGCGGATGCCGTGTATTGCAGCTTGCCCGAATTTGGGATGCGCTCTGCCCCGGCCAACTTCACGCCGGAGCAGCTCACTGAGGGCGTCATCTATGCCCATGCCCGCGGCCGCAAGGTCTACCTGACCATGAACACTCTGCCCACCAACGAGGAGGCAGACCGTTTGCCGGAGGCCATCAAAAATGCCGCCGCTGCGGGCGTGGATGCCTTCATCGTGGCGGACCTTGGCGTGATGGAAGCGTGCAAGCAGTTCGCCCCGGACATCGAGATCCACATGTCCACCCAGACCGGCATCACCAACTGGGCCGCAGCCCGCGCTGCCTACAACATGGGCGCCAAGCGTGTGGTGCTGGCCCGTGAGCTGACGCTGCAGGACATCGCCACCATCCGCGACAAGACCCCGCCGGAACTGGAGATCGAAGCCTTTGTCCACGGTGCCATGTGCATGAGCGTGTCGGGCCGGTGTCTGCTCTCCAATTACATGACGGGCCGCGACTCCAACCGGGGCCAGTGCGCCCAGCCCTGCCGCTGGAAATACTACTTGAGCGAGGAGACCCGCCCCGGCCAGCTCTATGAGATCGGCGAGAACGAGAACGGCAGCTACATCCTCAACGCAAACGATCTGTGCACCGCGCCCTTCCTCGACCTAATCTGCAAGGCGGGCGTGGACAGCCTGAAGATCGAGGGCCGTGCCAAGACCTTCTACTATGTGGCCAGCGTCACGGCGGCCTACCGCAAGGCGCTGGATCAGTACCTTGCCGACCCCCTCAACGACAACTTCGAGCTGCCGGACGAGGTGCTGGCCGAGCTGACCCGCACCAGCCACCGCCACTATTCGCCGGGCTTCTACTTCGGCCGCGAACAGGCCAGACAGGCCACCGACAGCGCCACCTACATCCGCCAGTGGGAGTTCGTGGGAACCGTGGACGGCTGGGAAAATGGCATTGCCAGCTGCCAGCAGCGGGGCAAGTGGACCCTTGGCGATACCTTGGAGGCTCTCTGCCCGGACGGCCGCAGCATCCCGCTGCACCCGGAGTGGATCAAGAACGAGGCAGGGGAGAGTGTGGACTCCACCCCGCACGCCATGGAAAAATACACCATCCCCACCCCGGAACTGCCCCCCATGAGCTTGCTGCGGCGCAAGGTCTGAGCAGGGTTTTCAGGATAGGATAAGGAGAGGAACCAGATGAAAAAGCTACTGAACAGTCTTCCGTTCCGGCTGTTGCTGGGCATCGTTGTCGGCGTGCTGCTGGGGCAGGTCTTCCCGCTGGGAGCCATGAAGGTTGTGGTAACGCTGCAATACATCATGGGCCAGCTGATCACGTTCTGTGTGCCGCTGATCGTCATCGGCTTCATCGCGCCGTCCATCACCCGGCTGGGCAAAAATGCCTCCCGGCTGCTGGGCGTTGCCATCGTCATCGCCTACACCTCGTCGGTCTGCGCGGCCTTCATGAGCACCGGCGCGGGCTATGCGTTCATCCCGCATCTGTCCATCGATACCGAGGTGGCCGGTCTGCGTGAGCTGCCGGAGGTGGTGTTTGAGCTGAACATCCCCCAGATCATGAGCGTTATGAGCGCACTGGTGCTCAGCGTCCTCGTGGGTCTGGCAGCAACGTGGACCAACAGCAAGCTGACCTGTGATCTCCTCGGCGAGTTCCAGAACATCGTTCTGTCCGTCGTCAGCAAGATCATCATCCCCATCCTGCCGTTCTACATTGCGGCCACCTTCTGCAACCTGAGCTATGAGGGGATGATCACCCACCAGCTCCCCGCCTTTATTCAGATCATCCTCATCGTCATGGCGGGCCACTATATCTGGCTGGCGGTGCTCTACCTGCTGGCCGGGGCCTACTCCGGCAAGAACCCGTGGGAGGTCCTCCGCCATTACGGCCCGGCCTACCTCACCGCCGTCGGCACCATGTCCAGCGCCGCGACGCTGGCCGTTGCGCTGGACTGCGCCCGCAAGAGCAAGGTGCTGCGCAAGGATATGGTCAGCTTCGGCATCCCGCTGTTCGCAAACATCCACCTCTGCGGCTCGGTGCTGACCGAGGTGTTCTTCTGCATGACCATCTCGAAGATCCTCTACGGTGAGCTGCCCGGTGTCGGCACGATGATCCTGTTCTGCGTGCTGCTGGGCATCTTCGCCATCGGTGCCCCCGGCGTCCCCGGCGGCACGGTCATGGCGTCGCTGGGTCTGATCACCGGCGTGCTGATGTTCGACGATGCGGGCACGGCTCTGATGCTGGCGATCTTTGCATTGCAGGACAGCTTCGGCACCGCCTGCAACATCACCGGCGACGGCGCGCTGACCTTGATGCTGACCGGCTATGTGGAAAAGCACCACATTCAGGAGAACGGCAATCTGGAAAGCCCGATCCTCTAAATCGACGATCTCTACACGACCTGTCCCGCCCAAACGGCGGGACATTTCTCATCTCAGTGGGAGGAATGCAGGATGAAAGGCTATCTTTTGGCGGAGGGAAAACGGCTTGTGCTGGCGGTGCTGGCCTTTCTGGTCGTTTTCGCGGCGGTGCCCGGCCTCCGGCTGGTGCACCTGCTGGGGCTGCTGGCGGCAGGGCTCTGTGCGCTGGGGCTGCTGTACCGGAACGCCTCGTCCCGGTTCTTTGGCCGGGTGATGGCGGGCGGCATCGGCTGCCTTGGCGGCTTTGTGCTGGCGCGGACTATGCTGCAAAATCGGCCGCTGCGGATGGTCTCCGCGTCGGAATACGCCCTGCTCTTTCTGGACTTTTTGCTCTGGGCGGGCTTGCTGCTGTGGAGCTGCCGGGCGGATACGGCCCCGAAACGGGAGAAGCCGCCGCTGTTCAAGGAACAAGTGCCGGATAAAGCGCGGCTCATCCAATACATACAGGATCTGCCGATCGTAGGCATCCACGCAAAATGGGGCAACGGAAAAAGCTTTCTGTGGGAAAATCTCCGGTCCGACCTTCAGGCGCAGTTCGAGATCGTTCAGATCGACCTGCTGGCCTGTGATCTGGACCAGATCGAAGCCTTCCTCATCCGGGAGCTGGAAAAGGTGCTGGAGCGCGGCCGGATCTACCCGGAAAACGCCCACTATCTCAAGGCTCAGCTGGGCAAAAACAGCGCGCTGGAAAAGCTGGGGGGCATCGCGGGGGAAAGCGGCTTTTCGGATACCTTCGACTCGCTGCAGCGGGAGCTGGAACGGCTGCCCAAGAAGGTTTTGCTGAACTTTGAGGACATCGACCGCATCCGCAGCGAGGAAGTCATCCAGAAGATCTTTGCCATCTCGGAGAAGCTGGCCTCGGACCGGGTGCATGTGGTCTTCCAGTACAACAAGGAGGCTCTGCCGGGCCGCTTGCAGGAGAAGGAGTATCTGGAAAAGTATGTGCCCTTCAATGTGGGCCTGACGCCGATCTCCTTCGCCTCGCTGGTGGGGTATTTCTGGGATCGGTTCGAGATGGATAACCTGCCGCTGAAAAAAGACGCGCTGAGCCTCATCGGCGTGACCCGCCCATCTTACGAAACGCTGAACTCTGCGGTGGAGCTGGATGCGAAGGCATCCTTTGACCTTACGTCCATGGTCTCAATCCGGAAGGTGCAGTTCTATCTGGAAGAGGTCAAGGTCCTGCTGACCTCCAACGAGGAGTTCGCCCGGCAGACAAATGCGGAGACCGTGGCGATGGTGCTGCTGGTCAAGCACTTTTTCCGGGAGGAGTACGCGGCCCTGCAAGCGAAGACCAGCCCGCTAAGAATATTTGTATTTGAGACCGAGGAGGGGCCGCGTACCCTTTTGGAACTGGCCGACCGGTACCGCAAGCCGCGGCAGTGGGAGTCGGCGGCGGGAAAGGAACAGCGCCGCGCGGCGCTGGAAGAAGTGCTGCAGCGGGGCGAAAACTCCAAGCACCTCTGGCTGCTGATGCTTCTGGGGTATCAGATCCCCTTTCAGGGAGGGGATGAAGAGCGGAACCGGAAGCAGAAAGTGCAGACCGAGATGCACAACGCAAAGATCGACCATCTGGTCTGGAACGTGATGGCCAACGGCCTTTCGGAGCTGACCGACGAGGAAAACGAGGTGGGCGGGCTGCTGCACAAGGTCTTCTATGACGCGAAAAAAGAGGAGTGGCCCGCCCGCTGGGAAGCGTATCAACTGGACCGCATCTATGGCCGTTTCCCGAAGGACAACAAGACCGTGATGAAGTGGGGAGACAATGCGCTGGCGTGCTCCTTCCGCGCCATGGCCCGTGCAGGAAAATACGCCAAGGTGCAGACGAAGCTGCTGGAACTACTGATTGAGCTGGAACGGGCAAAAGAGAATCCGGCGGTGTCGGATGTGCTGCTGGAATGCCTTTCCTACTGCGATTGGTCCAACGGGCAGGACCTGATCTTGATGGCGGACTTCTTCGCCACCCTGAAAGGAGAAGAAAACCCGGAACATCTCCCATTTTACCGGACGTTCTTTCAAAATGCCATGAAAGCAATCATAGAGAACCGCTATTGCGAACGGATGGAAAGCTTCATGTTCGAGTGGTCGGACAAAGACGGTTTTGCCGAACATGAAATAGAGCAGCTTAAATATCTGAAGCAGGAACTGGAAGAAGAGCGGGCAACGCAGACTGTTCCGTTTTTGCAGAAAGAACTCGACACTCTGATCCGGTTCGTGGAAAAGAACACGGCGCTTCTTTCCAGCTCGGCTCCGATGCCCCAGCGGAAACCGGGCTGGAAAGTCGGCGAGTGGCGAAGCGAGTACAGCCATCAGGCGGAGATCGACCGGCTGAAAGAGTACCGGAAGACCCACACCCAAGCGGAATTTGAGCAGGAGCTGCAAAAGAGCCGCGGGGGGCTGTACTACGTCGAGGTCAAGGAAGCCTTAAAACAGGACGAATAAACGAAACGATCCCGCCACATCCAATGGCGGGATCGTTTGTTACAGCGTATCCAGAACGGTGCGGGCGTTTCGGATGGTGTCCTCGCTGGTCTGCCAGAGCTCGAACTCCGAAAAACCGGGCAGCCCCATGGGGACGCCCTCCCGGCGGAAGGTCATCCGGCTGTCCAGCACCTGCTTGCCGGAGAGGTGGAAGGCGGAAGCGCCCGTTTCCCTTGCAAGGGCGGGGAGGTTGGCCGGGGAGACCCCCGCACCCACCAGAATCTCGATGCGGCCCGCCGCCCGCTCCACGAGCTGCCGGAGCAGGGGAGCGCCCTGCGGGGCACTGGCGGCTTGGCCGCTGGTGAGGATGGTGGAAAGGCCCAGCCCACAGGCCGCTTCCAGTGCGGCGAAGGGGTCGCGGCAGACATCAAAGGCGCGGTGGAGGGTGAGAGCGACGGGGCGGTTCGCCTTGGCTGCGGCTTCGCGGGCGGCGTGGTAGATGGGGCGCAGAGCTTCCACATCCAGTGCGCCGTCCGGGGTCAGCACGCCGGTCACGATACCGTCGGCCCCGGTAGCCACCAGCTCCGCGGCGGAAGCAGCCATCTGCGCCAGCTCCCAGCGGTCGTAGCAGAAATCGCCGAAGCGGGGGCGGAGCAGGGCGCGGACCGGGAGGCCGGTGGTCTCCTTTACCTGCCGCACCAGCGCAAGGCTGGGGGTCGTGCCGCCTACGATGAGGTCGGCGCAGAGTTCCAGCCGGTCGGCCCCGCCCTCCTTCGCCGCAAGGGCGCTGGCGGTGCTGTCAACACAAACTTCTAATATATACGCCATGGAAATCTCCTCTGTTTTGTGCATCGATACTCGCGAGCCAGTGGGTATTCTCCCCCGCAAGTGAGACGGGGATTCCATACCCCGCCCTATTGCCTACGGCAACAGGGTCCCACCCGTCGGACACTTGCTGGGGAAAACACCCACCGTCTTGCTTAACAGTTCAACAAAACCCGCCAACAGGAACTGCTGACGGGTTTTGCATTGCGAAAAAGCTTAGTTTACGGAAGCGAGGAACCGCACAAAGCCAGCGCGTCCGGCTTCGTCCAGTTTATAGACACCGGCATCTGCCAGAACCTCGGCGAAGACATGGCCGACCTCGTCCTGCAGGATGAGGTGGACGTTGTCACCGTTCAGGTCAGGGTGCTTGGCAAGGATCTCCTCGGCCCATGCGGCGTGCTTCTGCAACGCTTCGGGATACTCGGCGGTGGGTACGCGGGCCACCAGTGCGTCGGCCAGATCAAACAGCTCCTGCTTCAGGCGGCTGGGCAGAACGGCCAGACCCATGACCTCGATGAGGCCGATGTTCTCTTTCTTGATGTGGTGGAGCTTGGCGTGGGGGTGGTAGACGCCCAGCGGGTGCTCCGGGGTGGTGATGTTGTTGCGGAGCACGAGGTCGAGCTGGAACCTGCCGTCCCGCATCCGGGCGATGGGGGTGATGGTGTTGTGGGGCTCACCGTCGGTCTCGGCGAAGAGAAAGCAGCTCTCGTCGGTGTAGCCGCGCCATGCGGTCAGGATCTTGTCCGCCAAGTCCACAAGGCGCTTGTCGTCCGCACAGGTCAGGCGGATGCAGCTCATGGGCCAGTGGACGATGCCTGCTTCCACATCCTCATAGCCGGGGAAGACCCATGCCTTTTCGATGGGGGCCTTCGCCATGGCGAACTCGTAGTGGCCGCCTTGGAAGTGGTCGTGGCTCAGGATGGAGCCGCCCACGATGGGCAGGTCCGCGTTGCTGCCCACGAAATAGTGGGGGAAGAGGGCCACGAAGTCCAGCAGCTTGCGGAAAGTGGCCCGCTCGATCTTCATGGGGGTGTGCTGGTTGTTGAAGACGATGCAGTGCTCGTTGTAGTAGACATAGGGGCTGTACTGCAGATTCCACGCGCTGTCGTTGATGGTCAGCGGGATGATGCGGTGGTTCTCACGGGCGGGGTGGTTCATCCGGCCCGCATAGCCCTCGTTCTCCACGCAGAGCTGGCACTTGGGGTAGGCGCTCTGGGGGGCCAGCTTAGCGGCGGCAATGGCCTTGGGGTCTTTTTCCGGCTTGGAAAGGTTGATGGTGATATCCAGATCGCCGTAGGGGGTCGTGGTGACCCACTTCAAATCCCGCTTGATGCGGTAGCGGCGGATGTAATCGGTGTCCTGACTGAACTTGTAGAACCAGTTGGTCGCCGCTTCGGGACCTTCGGTCTCGTACCGCTCCTCAAAGTTGGCGCGGACGATGGAGGGGCGCGGGGTCAGCACGCCCATGAGCTTGGTGTCGAAGAGGTCGCGGGCGGTGGAGTTGTCCTCGCACACGCCGCGGGCCACCGCATCGTCCACCAACGTTTTCAGGATGGCTTCGAGGTCGGTGTAGCAGACCTCGCCCTCCGGCTCGGTGAAGCTGTCCAGCTGCATGGTCATGAGCAGCTGGTTGCGGATGTAGATCTCATCGTCCGGCAGGATGAGGCCGGTGTCCAGACCGTAATTGACGAGCTGTTGGATGGCAGTGGAGATCACAGGACAGCACCTCCTTCCGGGCGGATGGAGAGGACATGGCAGCGGCCCGCGCCGAGGATGGCTTCCATCTGCTCCTTGAACTGGGCCAGCTCTTCCACCGGCACAAAGGCCTGTACGGTGCCCGCAAAACCGCCGCCGTGGACGCGGACGGCACCCTTGCCGCGCAGGAAGTGCTTGGCGGCGGCGATGGTCACGGCCACCTCCTGATGCTCCTTGTACCCGGCGGGGATGACGTTCTGCAGGTACTCCCAGCTGCTCAGGCCGGACTCGGTGACCAGCTGCAGGAAGGTGTCGAAATCGTCCGCGCGGAGGGCGGCCACCTGTTTTGCCACCCGCTCGTTGTCGGCGTAGATGTGGAAGGCGCGGAGCACGGCGCGGTCGCCGCACTGCTTGCGGCACTCCGGGAGCTTTGCGAGGAAGGTCTCAAAGGGAACATCCCGCAGCACCTCGCCGCCGCAGACAGCGGCCACGGCGCGGCACTCGCTGGGGATGGCGGCATACTCGTCGGTCAGGTCGGCGTGGTCGGCACCGGAATCCAGAATGCAGAGCGCAAGGCCCGCCTTGGAGAAATCGACCTGCACCGGCTCGACGGCGGGGTGGGCAGGGTCCGCAAAGTCAATGGTGATAATGTTGCCGACGCTGGAGGCCATCTGGTCCATCAGGCCGCAGGGTTTGCCGAAGTAAACATTCTCTGCCCACTGGCCGATCTGCGCGATGGCGATGGGGGAGACCTTTTCGGCCATGAAGCAGTCGTTGAGGATGACGCCGATCAGCACCTCGAACGCCGCCGAGGACGAGACGCCGCTGCCCTTGGGCACGTTGGAGGAGATGTACACGTCAAGGCCGGAGAGCTTGGCTCCCCGCTGGCGGAAGGCTTCGCACTCGCCGCGCAGCAGGGCCATGGTGGTGTTCTCTTCCTCCTTGCGGGCGGCAAGGTTCGAAAGATCGATGACGCACAGGTCGTACCCCTCGCTCTGGACGCGGAGCTGGTTCAGGCTGTTGGGGGCGGCAGCGGCGATCATATCAATGTTGACGCTGCCCGCCAGCACCCGGCCGTGCTGGTGGTCGGTGTGGTTGCCGCCGATCTCGGTGCGGCCGGGGGCACTGTACAGCCCGGCCTCGGTGTGGGAGCCAAAGGTGGTTTCCAGCCCGTCCAGCACGGCGGCATAGCGGGCAGCCTGTGTGGGCGTTTGTTCGGGGGCGCAGCAGTACAGCGCAGCCAGACGGCTGGTGTGGGTGCCGTCGGCCAGCTCCTGCTTCCAGACAGAAACGGATCTCATCATGGTGAAGTTCCTCCTCTGAGCGATCAATATTCCCAAACCGGGGCAAGTGCTGCTCCGGTTTCTCTTACCCTAATAATAAAGAATCTCTGCGGAAAAGACCATGTATTATTGTTGCCTCTCGATGAAGCCTTAACTTGCGTTTCCGGGCTTGAAATCGCTGGCGGCCAGCCCGTCGAGTTTGAGCATCCCCTCCAGCGCGGCCACATCGGCGGAGACGTCCAGCGCGTCGGACTGGAACAGCTTGTCCAACTGGTTTTCGAAAGCCGTGATCAGCAGGTCCATGGAGCGCTCGATGCTTTGCTTGGCCTCGGAGATGTTCTCGCCCTGCACATCCTGCGCCGAGAGCTGGGCGTAGGTGTTCAGCAGCTTGAGGGCCGTGGGCAGATAGTAGTCCATGAACTTTTGCAGCTGGGCCTTTTTGCCGGGGTCCTTCTTCGCCAGCGCAAAGATGCGGGCGCTGACCTCCTCCAAGCGGGAGATCTTAGCCGTCATCACCGGATCGGGGATGGCCTCGTTGGCCTTCCGGAGCTGGGCTTGCAGGGAAGCATAGAGGTCCTCCGGGGCGGGCTCCGCCTTGGGTCCTTCCTCTGTCTGGGGCGGCTGGGGTGCTGCGCCCCGCACGATGAGGGTGCCGGTGCGGTGGTCAATGTAGGCATCGGCTCCGAAATAGCCGTGGTCGATGGCCCGCTCCACCACCGAGATGCCCTTGGCGGAGTCGATGCCCGCTGCGGCAAAGAGCTCGTCCAGCGGGATGTTGCTCCGGTCACCGACGATCTTATCCAGTTTGCGTTCCAACTTGCTGGCTTTGCGCATCCGCAGCCCCATGCCCAGCGCCGCGCCGCCGCCGAGGATCTGGGTCAGCGCTGTGATGAACTCGCCCCAGTCGAACCAGTAGCCCCACAAGTCGATGATGTCTCCCAGCCCGGCAAGGCCTACCACAAGGAAGATGGCACCGAACACCGTGCAGAGGGTGGTCAGGTTCTTGTGCCAATTTTTCGCGTTCTTCTGCTCGGCGGTGGGGATATCGTGGCCGCAAACGGTCTCGTCGTCGCAGCCGACGGGGCGGGCGCTCTGGTCCGCGCGGGTGTCCTCGGCCCGGAAATCGCTGGCGTAGTCGGCGTTTTCCTGCTCTTTTTTCAGCGCGTCCCGATCGATGGCCCGCAGGATGAAGAACAGGATGCTCAGTTCCGGCGACATGGCGAAAAGCACCAGAAGGGCGATGGTGGGGATGCGGGCGAGATAATGTTTGCTGCGTCTTGGCTCCATGGGGCAAAATCCTCCTAAATGAAAAGAACCGTGTTCCACTTTATTATAGCGGAACGCGGCTCTTTTGTTAAGAGATATTTTCTTTGGGAGCAAATAGGGGAGTAAAAGCCTTATTTCATCAGGCTGCAAACAGCTTCAGCGTAGGCGGCAGGATCATCCACGGGCAGCCCCTCAATGAGCTGAGCCTGTGCGTAGAGCAGGGCACTGTACTTTTTCACCTTGTCGGTGTCGCCCGCTTCCTGCGCGGCTTTCAGCACCGCGAAGACGGGGTGGTTGATGTTCAGTTCCAGCACCTTGTCGCTCTTGACGCCCTCGCTGCCGGGCTGCTTGGAGAGGACCTTCTCCATCTCGATGGAGAGGGGGCCGTCGGAAGACAGACAGACCGGGTGCTCCTTCAGGCGGGTGGAGACCTTGACCTCCTTGACCTTGCCGTCCAGTGCGTCCTTCATGGCGTCGAACAGGGGCTTGTTCTCGGCGGTGGCATCCTCGGCGGCCTTCTTCTCGTCCTCGGTCTCAAGGCCAAGATCGCCGCTGTTGACGTTCTTGAACTCCACGGTGCTGTCCTTGCCCTCGGCATCCTTGCGGGGATAGGTGCGCATGATCTGGAGGCAGAACTCGTCCACATCTTCGGTCAGCAGCAGGACATCGTAGCCCTTGTCCATGACCAGCTCGGCGGCGGGCAGCTTTGCCAGACGGTCGGTGGAGTCGCCGGCGGCAAAGTAGATGTACTTCTGCTCAGCGGGCATCTTGTCCACGTACTCCTGCAGGGTGACCATCTTCTGCTCCTTGGCGGACCAGAACAGCAGCAGGTCGCGCAGCAGCTCGGCGTGCATCCCGTAATCGGAGTAAGCGCCGAACTTGATCTGGCGGCCGAACTCCTTCCAGAAGGCCTCGTACTTCTCACGGTCATTGGCCAGCATGGCGTGGAGTTCGTTCTTGATCTTCTTTTCCAGTGCGTTGTGGATCAGCTTGAGTTGGTTGTCCTTCTGGAGCATCTCACGGCTGATGTTCAGGCTCAGGTCCTGACTGTCCACGACGCCCTTGACGAAGCTGAAGTAATCGGGCAGCAGGTCGCCGCACTTTTCCATGATGAGCACGCCGGAGGCATACAGGGCCAGACCCTTTTCGTAATCCTTGGTATAGAAGTCGTAGGGACGGTGGCTGGGCACGAAGAGCAGGGCGTTGTAGTTCGCGGTGCCCTCGGTGCGGCTGACGATGACGCGGGCGGGGTCGGAGTAATCGTTGAACTTATCCTTGTAGAAGCTGGCGT
>CDYU01034243.1_pt1 | contig 12627 bp, 10 predicted proteins | sample 480701 | NCBI WGS metagenome assembly CDYU01 (sample SAMEA3182105, study PRJEB8094) | gut metagenome | biome: human; feature: gut; material: Stool; isolation source: human stools | place: Canada | collected 2013-02-26 | reverse complement strand
TGCTTATAATAGAGCTGATAGTGCTTATAATAGAGCTGATAGTGCTTATAATAGAGCTGATAGTGCTTATAATAGAGCTAATAGTGCTTACAATCTTGCAGAAACAAAAGTTAGCACAAGCACTTATCGCAACCATAAACACTACTTACAACAAGATCTATTTACTTTTACAAGATACGATACTCCTGTTGGTCATGTAGTAGACATTTCACAATATGGTTCTGGTACGCATACTGTTAAATTACAACAGGAGACTGGCAAACCTGTTAAATTACCTGACAAACCTGTTTAAAATTTTCTACAAGAGATATAAGGAGATACAATGAACGAATTACAATTACGTGTTGAGGTTCAGGGAGCTGTTCAGAATTACGCTGAGCAGCTTCTTGATGCAAATGGTATTCCCGCACATTTAGTGGAGGATGCCTTTCATAAAACTCTTGGTTTTATTCAGGAAAGAACTCTTCATGAGTTTATAGCTTCAGTTACAGTTCCAACTGAGGATCCTGATGAGGGAAAGGAAGATAATGGCGGAGAAGAAATTAGTTAGACAAGTTACTGTCAAAGGAGAAGACGGTCAACTTGAAAACCCTTATAGTATTGGAGCAACATTTGAAGAAATTGTAGATACAAGAGCTGGTAAGGGTAACTATTCTTTAGCTCAATTTTTTGATAATTATATAGATTTTATGAACTCTACAAGTTTTGTTGCTTATGGAGATACAAAGCCTACAAATACGCATGTGCGTTTTTGGATTGATACATCAAGTTCTAACTTATAAGGAGGGATAAAAGGGTATGCCTGGCAATCTTACAAACACACTCTACCCTCCGCAATGTCAAACATTTCTTCCTGCTTTTGTAAACACAAGTGATGCTGTAATATACTTCTCACTTTCTCCTTACAATTCATCTTCAACTATTCAAAGAGTTCATGTTTCTTTGGTTAATCAATTAAATAATGAAAATGCTTTAATAAATGCAAGTGGTATTTTAATCTCTTCTTTAAATTATGATACTACTTCTGGAATGTATTATATTGTAATTCCTGTTACTTCTGTAGAAGGGAATCAATTTAATATAAATCAATTTTATAAAGTTCAAATAAGATTTGACTGCTATGAAGGAGAAGTTCCTACAGATGAAAAGCAGTTGAATAGTTATTTTCTTGATTATCAAACTTACTTCTCTGAATGGTCAAGCGTTTGTTTAATTAGACCTATTTTACAACCTGACATTCAATTAAGAACTTTTGACACTTATGATGGTTCAAATACTATTGCTTTTAACAAAGGTATTATCCCCATTTCTGGTAAAATGTTTTTTGGAGAGGGTAGTACAGTTGAGACTGAAACTTTGCAATCTTATCAGATTCAAATTTTAGATTCTAATAAGACTGAAATTATGTTATCTTCTCCAACTGTTTATACTGGAGACAATATTGATGCAAATGATATTAATTATCGAATAGATTTGCAGGGCTTAGACACTAGCAGTTCTGTAGATTTTGTTTTAAGAATTGTTGCAACAACTAAAAACCAATATAAATTAACTAAAGATTGGGAATTTCAAATTTCAGACTTTTTAGACGAGGAAACTTTTGATCCTACTCTTGAAGTCACAATGGATAATGAAGAAGGTATAGCTACTCTTCATGTGAAAAATGTTCAAACAATTTTTGGTACTGTTTATATTAAACGTGGCTCTAGTATAGATAATTTTAAGACTTGGGAAGATATTCATGTTGAGCACATAGCTGGATCAATAGACTTAACTATTACAGATAATACTGTAAGCAGTTTAGTTTGGTATAGATATTCTATTCAAATGGAGAATAGTGCAGGAGCTTTAACAAACGTTTATAGATCAAATGTCTTTATGCCTGAATTCTATGACGCTATTTTATCTCGTGGAGAGCAACAGCTTAAAATCTTATACAACTATACCATCTCTAATTTTAAGCCAGTTGTAAATAGAGCCAAGATAGATACATTAGGTGGACGTTATCCTAAGTTTGCAGAAAATGCTATTTTAAATTATAAACAGTTCTCTATTAGTGGTATAATTAGTTCTGAAGCTGATCCGCACCAGTTATTTTTAAATAAACAAGATTATTTTGATGATAACTACTCTCGATATACCGTCTATAAGCAGGATATGGGTATTAAAGACATTGTTAGAAACGATGTCTCTGACTACTTAGGAGATACTTCTATATATGATGATTATCTAACCACTACTAAAGACGATTGGCTTTGGGAGAGAGAGTTTAGAGAAGAAGTAGTTAAATGGCTTAACGATGGAGAACCTAAGCTGTACAGATCTATGACTGAGGGATCTATGGCTGTTATGTTAACAGATATTAATTTAACGCCAAATACAGACTTGAGCCGCAGATTGTACTCTTTTACTGCAACGGTTTATGAGATTGCAGAAGCTGATTCTTTAGCTACGCTAGATTCTCTTGGAATTTATGAAGTAATTAAGCCAACTGAAGACTATAATGGTGGAGGAACTGTAGATCCTGAACCTGAATATGTTGAAGTAATGAATGTTGGTCAACTTTATCAGTATACTATTACTGATAAAAATAACTTATTAAGTGTTATTCTTCAAAATCTCAAATCTGAGTATGGAGGAGTTTTAAATGATAAAGACCCTAGCGATCTTTATTTGAAAAATGTTAAAATCTTTTTCCACAATCAACCTAATGTGTATCTTCAAGATGGACAAAATATTATTTATATTGAAAATCCTGGAGATCCTGTTTGGTCTAACTCTCAAAGAGAGCGAATGCAAATGGGATATGTGTTTAATGTAGGGACTAGTGCTAGTCAAGGAACTTCTTTGTTCTTTGTAAATAAAAAAGGCTATTATCAAATTCCATCTTATTTAGATGTTACTAATCTATCATTCGATCGCATCGGTGATATAGTAACTATTGAATATGTAATGGTTTATAAAGAAAAGAATAATGTTACAACTATTATCTCTGGCTCTTCAGTTGACCGCACAGTTGTGGGTCAAGAACGTGGAGTTTTTGAAGCTGGAGAATATCTTGGTGAACAAATTCGTGCTAAATACAATTTTGTTAAAACTGATGAATATTATCAAAGAATGCAATATTGGCGAGGAATTTGTGTAGATGTTGATCCTTTTGCCGTAGTTCATATCCAATACTATAGAGAGGATGAATATCACGATTACATAGTTGGAGATACTGGAGTGCTTCATCTACAAAGAAATTTTGATGTTCAGGATATGTGTTTTTTGGGTAAAAGAATGCACGAACGTCCAATAGAAAGACAGCGTTATTTAGAAGAGTGGGAATATGTAACAGATGATGGAACCTATTCTTCCACGAACGAGGTTAAAGATCCTAAATTAAACACTGTATATACTATTAGAGATAAACAACAAATTTATTATCAGTATCAGTGGTATGATTTTACTCCAAAAGCTACAGGTACTGGTTGGGCTTCTGTTCCAATAGAAGGTATTGTAAATTACTATGGCAATGTGGTTCAAAGCGATTATAATTAAAGGAGGTTTCTAATGCGGAAAGATTATCCTTATCTTCAAGATCCATGGTATGAAGATGCTAATGGTCAAAAAGAACGTAGAAACTTTCTAGCTTTGATTGACAGCTTTGTAAATCAAAAACAGTATGTGAAAATCACTTTATTAAACTGGTCAGAAGAACCTTTAAAAGAAATTGAAGGAGAGCTATCCTCTGGTACATTGTCTAAGGATGGCTCTTCTTCTGTGAGAAGAACCTGTCAGCTTTCAGCCACCGTTAGTCGTGGAGAATATGATGTCGAAGATGGTGAAATGGATTTTGCCATTAATAAAAAAATCTTTATAGAAATAGGAATTAAAAACTATACAGATCAATATACTGAACATCCTATTCTTTGGTTCCCGCAAGGGGTATTTTTTATTAGTGATTTTGCTATTACTTCTTCAGCTTCTTCTACAGTAAATATTAGTTTGACATTAAGAGATAAGATGTGCGGACTGAATGGGGTTGTTGGAGGAACATTTCAGTCAGTAACTATTTTAGATGAAGTAGATACCCAAAATGCTAGTGGACAATTTGTATCAGAAAAAGTTCTTGTATACAATATTATTCAAGAAGTAGTTCATCATTTTGGTGGAGAAGATCTAAATAATATTGTTATTGAAGATGTTCCTTTAAGAATTAAACGTGTTATGAAATGGGCAGGAGATAATCCAATATGGATGGTTCCTGCTGAAAATACATCTGCACAAGCAGGAAATCTTTGGTATAGTGTAGAGCTAGAAGAACCTTCTAATAAACCAAGTGGCACTTTACAAATTATGAATGGGACAGACGCTGGATATATCTTTGATGATTTTTACTACACAGATGAGTTAATCGCTAATGCAGGAGAGACTGTCACTTCTGTATTAGATAAACTTGTGCAGTATCTTGGAAACTATGAATATTTCTATGACGAGTTTGGAGTTTTTCATTTTAGAGAAATTAAAAATTACTTAAATACAACTCAAGCAGAAGTTGTTGTTAACGATATGGACAAGAATGACTATCTTGTAGACACAACAACAGGAAAAGACGTTTATACTTTTTCAGACGATTCTAACCTTGTAAGTATTAGTGTTACTCCTTCCTATGGCAATATCAAGAATGATTATGTTATTCATGGGACTAGAAAGATGACAAATTCTGATATTAGTTATGATGTTTTTTATCATCTATGTATTGATAAAAAACCAACTCCAGGAAATACATATTACGATTTACTCCTATTTAAAGAGCAAAGCACTGAATTAACTAAAGCAATTTTTCCACTGAGCGTTCCAACTGAAGCTGATTTGCCGCAACCAGGCAACTTTAATCTAATCTATAGAGTAGCAGATACAAATTCTTTCTTCTATTGGGAAAATGACGTATATAAAGAAGTAGAAGTGATTAAATATTATCCAGGAGAAAATCAAGAAGGCTCTTTGGGTTATACCACCAAAGATTGGAGAACGGAATTATATCTTCAAGGTTTGTTAGCTAAAAACAATGGGACAGACGCGGGATTGTATTATTCAGATTTAGAAAATGATTACACTGCTGCACAATCTGATGACTCTTGGATTGGACAAATTCATAGACAAGTTAAAAGAAATAGAATAGATACTGACTATTATTTTGAAGAGTTAGAAGCCTTCTGGCCGCAAATCTACGATCTTGAGAATCAACAATTTTATGCAGAACAAGAAGATAAGACTCTTTTAACTTCAGCTTTAACTGACGGAAACTATTTCTTAGATTTTATAGATCCTTCTACTTCTGGATTAGGAGAGTTTTCTATCAGCAATATTGGTCGTAGAATGGATGTTGTTAACAATGAAGATATAAATTGTCTTTTTCAGCCAGATATTCCAGATATTGTTTTTTTGAATATTGATGATGACGATTTTCTTGAGAAACGCCAAGAGTGTCAGTTAAAGGGACAACCTTTTACTCAAGTGCGGGGTGACGTATACTCTGGTTTTTATACTGGAGGATATAAGAATGGAGCTTTTGATCAAGTGAAATATGAGCTATATTTGCACACTAATTATCAAAAGACTCTTTCTCTTACTTCTTTACCTGTTTTTTACTTAGAACCAAATAGTAGAGCTACTATTAACGATAAATCAACAAATACATATGGGTCTTTCATGATTAAAACCTTATCTATTCCTCTTGGACCAGGAAATATGATGGCTACAACTGCGAGCGAAACTTTTGAGAGATTTTAATGGATTTCATTAATGGGCAAAGTGTTTGAAGCATTTTGCCCAGTTTTTTATATTAAAAGAGTAATGTATTCTTAGAGATAGAAGGAGTGATAGGGCTTGGCAGATCAACAAATTGGGCAGCTACGTTTTACAGGCTCAGGATGTGTAAGCACTGTTTCTAGCTCTATTGGTTATCAAGATGTATCTATGGGCGATAGCTCTGGAAGTACTACTTCTACTAGTTTTAAAGATGTAGTTATCACTCCTGATACAGCTTTTGTTAAAGATAGAGACTATTATTTGTCTATCGCAATTCCGCAAGACATGAACTATGATATGCAATTTAATTTAAAAATTATTAAAAAAGAAAATAATGTAAATACTGTATATCAATACTTAAAAAATATTACTATTAGTCGCGGTGGAACTGGTGAAAATGTTTTTCAAGTTGCTCTTTATGAAAAATCAGATGGTTCTACTGCAGCAATGATCCCGCTGCCTTATACAGCAGGGACAGAAAATACTAAAGACCTTATCTACTATAATTCTGCAAACGATGGGTTTTATTTAGGTAACGGAGGCACTTCGTATACCCGCACGTATAATTTTAATGATTTATCTGTAGTGGCTTCTTGGAGACACGAAACAGGAGAAAACTATGGAACATTTGAAATTACTTTTAGACCTGTAGAAGATTCTTTTGAAGCTATTCTTTTGGAAATGGTAAGAACAGCAGAGGACTATAATATTCAAAGATCTTCCTCTACTGGAGAAACAGAATATGGTAGAAAAGTAGATATTGAAAAGGTTCAATATACTCTCTATGAATTGTCTAATTTAGTAGATCAGATGAATAGAGATGGAGAATTAACAAGTATTGGTGTCTGGGGACATTCTGGACTTCTTATGACGATAAATGGCGAAGAAATTAGAATCGGTCCTAGTGGATACTATGAATTATTAGATATTATTCCAATTACTTCTATTGGAATTGTTGCTGATTCCTGGGATGATAATTGGACTATTGATTACACCTATGAAATTAATACAGATGAAGGTTTATAGGTGATATATATGCTATTTAATAAATATATAGAAAGGATGTGAGGAAAATAGATAGCTTCTACGGCGGAAAACAAGGAGACTCTTTTATCCTAAAAGCATCCTTTAAGTCTGTTAATGATATGGTCACTGCTTTTAAGCGAGGATCAAACTATACTGATGTTTGGTACGGTGAGCATTGTTTAATAGATACTCCAAATAAGAATGATAAAGATAATGGTAAGATTTATAAAAGAGGTCTTGATTATCAAAATTCTGTAGGTGGAGCCATTTATGTAGGACAGATTGTTGGCCCTTCTAGTGGCACACCATATTTTCAATTAAACACTATTAAGGAAGTTACTGATAAATCTGAAATTAAATTAGAGGATTACGAATACCGTAGATTCCCAACAGGCTACCAAATGGACGACGAGGGGCATGTTATTGGCTATGAAACCTCTGACGGTAGTGATGGTAAGCCTATTGCAGTTTTTCCTTTTAGTAAAGCTCATGATACTTCTATTGTTCCTGGAAAATATGTTGAAGATGGAGCAACAAAATATAACGATGAAATTCGTTGGACATGGGTAAATGTTAGAAAAGACAATGCTGACGCAGACAGTTGGTTTTATGTAGGATTTGAAATCCCATATCCTGTAATTGACTACAGCATTCATATGACTTCTCCGTATGATACTAGCGGAAATATTTTATCAGATGCTACAGATATTTCTCGTATAGACGATCAAACGCATCCGTTCTATGCGCATTGGGATTTAGGTCTTCCAAAAGGTGTAAAGGGAGATACTCTGAGGAATCTTAGAGTTATTGTTCCAAATTCTGGAAACAGAACTAACATTTACGAACCTTCTGCTATTACTGTTGATCCTACTACTGGTGAAGCTACTGTTGGTCAACCAGGATATGATGGAATTGATGATGATATTGCGGCAAGTCGTCAAATTATAGTATATGACTATTATATCTATGACAAGCTTCGCAATCCATCTGCAATAATGATTTATCTTGGTGACTTCAATATTATTACAGATATATCTCTGGATGATGAAGGCACTTTAACTTTAGAATACACCCATGAAGATGATAGTGTATTTACTAAAAAAATTCGTTGGGTAGATAATATTGCTTTGACTGAAGGAAATGGTAATCAAGGTGGACATTTTACTTTTACCTTCAATAACGATATACCTTTTGCTACAAAAGAATTTGACGTTAGTTGGATTAAAGGAATTGAGATTCTTACTGATGGTTCTTTGCAATATACTTATGCTGGCACCCCAGAATCTCTTCCTGCAGACGCAACTAGAATTAATGAAGGGGTCTATCGAGTAGAAGATTTTCTCCAGTGGCTCAGCAAAGTAGAGCTTGATCCTGAAACTGGTGTTTTTACAGTTACTAATAATCGTGGAGAAGAGATTTTCCGCACAGAATTAGACTGGATTAAAGATATTGATTTAGACGAGTTTGGTACTGTAACTCTTCATCATACAAAGGGAGACACAGACGAAACACTCAGTAACCACATTAAATGGGTCAATGATGTTAGTTTAAATCCAAACACAGGCTTGTTTAGAATAGTATTTAACTATGGCGAACCAGTAGAGTTTCAATTAAACTGGGTTGATGATGTTTATATTAATGAAGAGAATGGTAACATTTATATTCATAATACAAACAGTGTTTTAAATCGAGAATATGATGATTATACTGGAGAACTTTTAGATGCAAAATTAAAACTTATTACTAGAGCATCAGTTTCTTCTACAGGTATTATCACACTTCATACAAATACTGGAGAAACGATTCAGCTTAACCAAGAAGGTTCTAGTTCATCTCAGCCTTTCCAAATTAAAGTAATTGAGAATGTTACTTTAAACACTGGTATCTTAGAAGATAAACGTATTTTTGTAAAATATAATACAGAAACACAATCTACTCCTATTGGAGATCCTATCAATCATATTAAAGATATGGTTGTTAGAACTACTGACTGGCACTTATTAGTACTATACACAGACCCACAACATCGTTATCCTAACACTGGTGGCTCTTTAGATGATGAAGGAACAGACCAGAATGGAATCCGTTGGGTTTCTGGAATTTTAGGCTCTGATGGTACTAATTATGAGACTGGAGGAAGCCCAGTCTATTGGCGTGACATGGGAGCAATTAAAGACCAATCAGGTATTTTGGTTGGATTTAATGTTGATCATACTGAAGTTCAAGGAGCTGGCTTTGATCCAAATATTGCTGGTACTCCTGGAGGTTCTGTTGGAGAAGGAGGAATTGGTGTTTGCGGCTATCTCCAAACAAATTATCCAAGTGGATTAACAGGAGAGCAAAATTCTAATTATACCAATTCATACGCCGCAAAGATTGTAACTTATAATCCACCTCCAACAGGTGAAAATCTTGATAAACAAGATAAAGAATTTTATGCTTATGACTATCTTGCTTATAGATGGTATTATTTAGGTAAGATTGCGGACAGTGGTATGAGAGACGCAAAGCTTTTAGAAAGCGCTCAAGTTAACGCTTCTAATCTTTCTAGCTTAAGCACAAATGGTCTTTTATTTACAGCAATTCCTTCTACAATCTCCAATAGTGCAATGCCTAAATATTGGGATATTGCTTATAACTCTTGGGTCTAGGTGATTATTTATGAAAATAATTCAATATGTTGGCCCTTTTACAGCGGGACAGTCCATTACTGTCCCTGCTGAATATGATTGCGAATATGTTCATATAGGAATTCAGTTTCCTTTTAGACAACCAATCGCATATATAACTGATTCTGCTGTACCCCCTGATTTAGAAATTGGTTCTATGGATGGAAGCTCTATTCCATATAGAATTAATGATACAGGAATCTTAGAGTTTGACAATCTAGCTCAAACTTCTTGGAGAATCAGATTTTTAAAAGACATGCCTTTTGAAGGCCTTATAGATATTGCGTATCGAGAAACGAATGAGTAAAAGGAGGTAGTAAATGGCAAAGGGGAATCCTAATGATGATAGCCGCAAATTAAACTTTGTAGCTAGAGTTTATGATCCTGACGCTACAGAAGATCCCACTTATGGTAAGTATCGTCCAGTATACATTGCTCCAGAAGCTACCTCAACAGTTCTTGGTGACGTATATCTTTCTGACGCTACAGATGGTGGAGAAACTGCGGCAACAGGTGTGACTGCTGCTACTCCTGCGGCTGTTAAAAAAGTACAGGATAACGCTAACAACAAGTTAGATAAAATAACAAGCAGCGCACAATCAGTAAAAAGCGATGTTACGTTTAATGGTGCTTTAACTGCTAACCAAGGAATTACTGTTCCTAGCGGACAATTCTTTAAAGGTAATTTGCAAGGCAATGCTTCGACTGCAAGCCAATTAACTCCAGGAGCTGGTATTGCAGTAAAAGTTGGAGCGGCTGAAGCAAGCAATCCTACGACCTTTACAGGCAAAGGAAACATTACTATTCAAGTAGATCAAGTAGATGCGTCTAAAGTCACAGTTGGCACACTTCCACTTAACGTAATCCCGCAAGGAGCTTTAGAGCGTGTCGTCTCTTATGAATCTGTTCAAGCTGCTATTAGTGCTTGGACAAGTGCAGGTTCAAATGCAAAACCTTTTGACATTGGCGATACTATTAGAGTTACAGGCGTAACTCCAAACGTTATGTACAGTGTTGTTGGTTCTCCTGGAAGTTCAAGCAGTTATGTTGAGTATGCTGCTGGTACTGCTACAAATACTTTAAACGCAGAAGAAGCTGAACATGCGGCTGATGCAGATCATGCTGATGTTGCTACTAAATTAGGAACTGAAACTGTAGGTAGCAACGTTAAACCTATCTACTTAAACAACGGTACAGCGACAGCTTTTGATTCAACAGTTGGATCAAACGCTAAACCAATTTATATAACAGATGGTACGATTACAGCTTCTACTGCAGACATTGGTTCTAACATAAAACCTATTTATATGCTTGATGGAGCTTTAACTGCTATTTCATCAAATGTTGGTGCTACAAATAGACCAGTATATATAAAGGCTGGAACTATTACTCAATTAGATTTTACTATTGATAAATCTGTTCCTGCTGATGCTAAATTTACAGATACTACTTACTCAGTATTTAAGGGTGCTACTGCAAGTTCCGCAGGTGGCACAGGACTTGTCCCTGCTCCTGCTGCAGGAAATAATTTAAAGTTCTTGCGCGGAGATGGTACGTGGCAAGTAGCTGGAGAAGTTACAGGTGTTAAAGGTAATGAGGAAGATTCGTATAGAGTAGGAAACGTAAATCTTACTCCCGCAAACATTGGAGCTTTAGCATTATCAGGTGGTATATTAACTGGCAATCTTGCTTCTAGAGAAATTGCTCCAAGTGTGAATAACACTTATACTCTTGGAACGAGTAGTTTGAAATGGAGCAATGTTTACGCCACTACTTTTACAGGTAATTTAACAGGTAATGTTACAGGTAGTTTAAGTGGCAATGCGACAACAGCTACTACTGCAAACAGATTAAATAAAACCTTAAATTTGACAGGTAATGTTACTGGTTCTGTTAATTTGAACGCAGATGGAACTGCTAACTTGGTAACTACTATTGCTGATAAAGCTGTTACTAATGGCAAATTAGCAGATGATGTAGGTACTGTTTATATTGGGGCAGAGGAACCAACAGAAGCACACGTTAAAATTTGGGTAAAAATTTAGAACTTTGAATAAAGGGCATATTATTATTACAATAATTTGCCCTTTTTTATTATATTTAGGTTATTTATTAATGACACGAGAGAAAAGGAGTTCTATGATATGTTGAAGAAAAGTAAGGACTTAATGGTTCTTGGGGGGGGGCAATAGCCTAACACTTCATTTATTTTATAATTTGATATTAATGAGGTGTTTATAGTGAGTTGGGTAAATCTGTTAGATATAGTTTATCCAATCGGAGCTATATACTTCTCAAGAGATTCAATTTCTCCCGCAAGTATTATTGGAGGTTCTTGGACTCAAATTCAAGGGGCTGTTCTTGGAGCTGTTGGAGAGTCTATTTCTAATGGATATGGCGGAGATAAAACTATTTCAATAGATCAAATGCCAAAACATAAGCATTCTGTTAAATGGTCTAGTGATCCTGATGATGAAAAGGCAGTTGAGTTTAATAGCCAAGACTATCCAAGTCGTCATTTTAATGCTGGCGACATAAAGCGATGGACTTCTGAAGTTAAAATATCAATGTCCTCAGAAGGTTTAGTTGTACTTCCTACAGGGGGGGGGCAAGAATATTTCCCCTACTACTTTGGAGTTTATATCTGGTACAGAACTGCTTAGTAGGTGGTTGTAATGACTAACTGGGTTAATTTATTAGATATTATCTACCCAGTAGGGTCGTTATATATGTCTATGAACGCAACTAGTCCCGCAACTTTAATAGGTGGAAATTGGGAACAGATTATAGATAGATTTTTGTTACCCAGTAATTCTTCTAGTATTATTAATGATAAAGGTTATTATCATTACCACGGTCTTTCTGACGAAGGCGGAGCTTTAATTGATTTAGGCCAGGGTTCAAACGATAAAACATATTTGGTTATTAATAGTTCTCCTTCTGGAAAACTACCTGATTTTACGCCTGACTACCATAGATATTGGAAAGCTTTTTCTCAAGGTAATGCTTCTGAAAAATATTACACCCCTACAGCTTTAACTGGTAGAACAGATTATTATGGATATGGGGATGATGAGCCTTTAATGCCACCATATATTACAATTTATTGTTGGAGAAGAATTTCTTAAAATAATAT
>CDYU01035196.1_pt1 | contig 12850 bp, 9 predicted proteins | sample 480701 | NCBI WGS metagenome assembly CDYU01 (sample SAMEA3182105, study PRJEB8094) | gut metagenome | biome: human; feature: gut; material: Stool; isolation source: human stools | place: Canada | collected 2013-02-26 | reverse complement strand
TCACTTCTTCTTTTTCTAAAATTTTATAAACACTTTCCCAATCGTCAAGTCCAGAAAAAGGATCATTTGATACATTATAAATAATTTGTTCACTTGCATTCAATATATTATTTATATCCATAAAATTAGTTAAATATATATAATAATTATTATCAAGCATATTTTTTTTATATGCCTCTTTTATTATTAAATCCATTGAAGAATCAGTTAATTGCTTACCTTCATTAATAAAGCCATTAAGTTTTTTATTTAAAGATCCTACGCAGTCAAATCCCATTAAAACACTTATAATTATTAGCTGAGAATAATTTATATTTTTAAAATTCTTATCTTTCAAATATACATACTTTGTAATAATTCTATTAAATAAATGTTTAACTCTTCTAATAGAATTATAATTATTATTAATAATGCCAATAATAAAATCTCTATTTTCAACTTCATTAAATATACCACTTAATATTTCATTTTGATCTATCTGTTTTTCTATATAACTTCGCATTATTATTGGTTGATTATTAGCAACATTCAATATATAATCAAATAATTTATCAGGATTTATATCACTTTCTTTATCATCGATAATTTTATTTAAATCTATCATAAAAATAAATCTAATTTTAATATTACTTAAAACATTATCTAAATGATAATACTCATTATAAAGCAAAGAAATAATTGGCAATTGTAATTTCTTATCAATTCTATCAAGATCATCTATAATAAAATACACATTACCATTTTTAGGAACATTATTATATAAAACCTTACATAAATTACTTTTACATTTATCTATATCTAACATTGGGCTTTTTTCAACTTTTTCTGGTTTATAGAAACCATATCCATATAATATTAATAATATAAATATTGTGAACAAAACGTATGGCATTATATTACTTGCAATCTTATACAAATCATTAAACATAGTAATTGATTTAAAAAATCCAGAATATACCAAATATATTGAAACGAACCCAATTAGTACAACTAATATTTTATCGATTATTTTCTTAAAAATATTATTCTTTTTTAAAGAAGTTGTTGTATAACTAAATTGATTATTATAAAATGTTCTTTCAACATCATATGGGTTTTTACATAGGCAACTTCCAACTTGATTAACAAAGTATCTATGATATTTATCTATAACATTTGTATTTTTTTCATATTCATTATTAATTATCAATTTTTCTTCTTGTTCCTGATTAACATTCGTTACATTCTTTTCATTAATGATATCTTTGTTATTATTTATATTTAAGAAATTTATATTTAAAAATATATTATTCCTTTTATTTTTTTTATTATTACACACTTTATTTTCAAACAAATTTATTATGCTAGATTTACCAGTACCATATTCACCATCTATTGCTATAAATTTAGCTCCTTTTTTTATAGCAAAATATATTTGCTCAGAATATGTTATTGCTCCAAAATTATCGTTATCTTTATCAGTTATTGGAGTTTCCAAAAAAACTCTACAATTTTCATTATTCTTTTTATCTTTAATACTTATTCTTTTCATATTACAACACCTCTTATAGTAACAAAAAGTGCAATACAAAACTATAAAGCCTGTACTAGCACCTTTTTATTCTTTTATATTCCATATTCCTTGTTTACCTGATATTTCTTTGTTGTCATTTATTTTTTCAACTAATTCTAATTTCCAAGCGTAACCAGTTCTATCATGTTTATGGCCATAAACAAGTTCATTCTCTTTAATAATTTTTTTATTTATTTCATCGTTTAATTCAATACAATCTAAAACCTTAACTTTTGCAACAATCCTTGATTGAGGATATTTAAGATTAAGATGTTCAAATTTTTTCATTGCATCTTTATCTATACCTTTTCCTGCATGAATTAGTAATTCTCCTCTATAACTATACTTCCAACTTCTAAATTCATATTTTTTTAAACCTTCTGCAACTAATGTTGCCCAAGGTTGTTTTAATGTAATAACCTTCATTATTTTTTATACCTTATTTGAAGATTTAATTTAAAGAAAATTTTGCCATTTTCAACATATAATTCTAACATATGATATCTTGTTGAACTAGGGGAGTCTAACTTTGTTTCTTCAATCAAATAATTAATAACCTTTTGCCTAAAATAGATTAAATCTAAGACAACAACTTTTCCATCTTTTTTTACTACAATCAATCCACCATTGACATTATTTTCACCATTCCATTTAATACTTGGAAAAAAGCCAAAACTTATCGCTTCTAAAAAATCACCTAATTTTTTTAACGCAAAGTTATTATCTGAAAAATTACTATTTTTCAAAAACAAATCTTTTAAATTTTTATTTTCATATTCGTACGAATCAAGTAAAACATCACCTAAATATTTAGGCATATTACTATCAATCAATCTTAAATTATAATCAAAGTTTTCACATTCCATTTTATGAAATTTGATTTGTCCGCCTAATGATCTAATCATATGTAGTCTATCTATTAATTTTGTTCTTGACTTTATATTGTTAACTTTACTAATATCACTTATATCTAATCCAGTTACTTCGTAAACAAAATTAGTATGATTACTTGCATTTAAAATTGTAGCAGGGCTTCCTAAACTTGACTTAATACTATATTTCAATAATAAATCATCACCAACTCTTCTGTCCATAACTATTGCATTTAAATCCTCTTTAGAAGACGATTTAGACTTTAAAATACCAGACGGAGTCATTTTATCCAATAGGGACTGTACATTATCTATTTCAAAAGAGCCATTAGAGGCAACCGCATTTTTTATTATATTGAATAATTTTAATTTATTATCTTTTATTTTTAATCTTTCAAGTTCTTCTACTAATTCATCATTAAAATAAACACTAACATCTAAATTATTATGTAAAACATAGTCTATAATTATATCTCTTTCCTGTAATGTAAGTTGTTTAACCTGATATAATTCATTAGTAATATCTTCTAATTTCTCGTCCACCAAATTCATATCAGGATTCTCTAATAAAGCTAATATTGCATAAAACTCTGACCATTCACCTCTATTCATTGCCATAAAAATCATCCAACCTTTCTATCATGTATTCTGCCATAGCTTTTATTACTGGGATTGATACTGAATTTCCAAATAGTTTATATTGTTGAGTATCGCTTATTCCTTTTGGAAACGAAAATTTATCAACACCATTTTCTATAAATCCATAATTTATAAATCCCTGCAATTTTCCCCATTCAGTAGGTGTCATATTTCTTATACCTTCCTTATTTATTGGATTACCTCTTCCAACCAATAAATTATCATATTCTTTTACATATTGTCTTATAAGATTTCTTTCTTTTCCAGAACCACCAGTTGCCATAATTGTGTTTGACACGGGATTTTCCCCCTCGTTAACAACAATATATCCAAAACCTGAGTTAACCGAAGCATGACTAGCTTTATGATTTTTTAATGTTGTTAAAAGTTTATCAGATAAATAGTATTTAGAATCAACCCTACTTTCTAATAAATCATATAAATTTTGATAAATCTTCTCATCAGAATGATCAGGTAAATTAGGAAATTTATAATTTTTAGGAATAATATCATTCCTAAACCCCATAATAAATATTCTTGCTCTTTTTTGCGGAATTCCAAAATCCTTTGTACTTCTCACCAGATTTTTTGCATCATATTTTATTTCCCCATCTTTTATATCAACACCTACAACTTTATAATTCAACTCATTAAGTGCTTTAATTATTATTTTAAAAGTATTACCTTTTTCATGTTTTAAAAGTCCTTCAACGTTTTCTAGCATAAATGATTTCGGCTTTGTTCTTTTAATAATATCTGCAATGTCAAAAAATAATGTTCCTCTTGTTTCATCTGCAAATCCTTTTTGAAGTCCAGCAATTGAAAACGCTTGACAAGGAAAGCCACCTAATAAAACATCATATTCGGTATTTTCTACTTTATTTTTAAATTCTTCACTTGTAACATCGTTATAAGAATCTTCATTATATAAATGCTTATATACTTGACATGCATATTTATCAATATCTGCTGATAAAACATTACTAAATCTACCAGTTAATTCATACCCTCTTCTTATTCCACCTAAACCTGAAAATAAATCTATAGTTTTGTATTTCTTCATTTCGTACCTCACTTATTAATTATAATTTAGGGCTTTTACATTCCCATGCGAATTTCGTATAGGAATGCAAATTCATTGCTCGCTAAGCAAACATTATATTCCCAATGACAGCAATGATGTCTTTATTACACCCTACCCATATATATTTCTTGCCATATTGTCATTACTAACCAAAAAATCATTCTTCTTCAGTAAGTAATTTTTTTAAATCATCCATTGATTTCTCTTGTTTTTTAATTTCTTTTTCATTTTCTTTAATATAATTTTTCATTACTTTGAAAACTCTATTTTTATCTTTCTTATTTAATTCAGAAATAAAATTTAACTCTTCCAAATTGCAGTTATCCAATAATTCTTTAATAATCATTTTAATATATAGTTCATCTTGCATTTGATTAACCATGTCATCTAGTACAAGAATTGGAGTATTTTCGGGATTAATAACCATACTGCTATAAGAATTGTTTACTGTTGAATCTATTTCTTCCTTACTATACTCACACAACTCCATTAATATCTCTAGAGAAAGATTTAATACTGAACTTAACTTTTTTAAAGATAATACATTAGGTTTCTTTCTTTCACCTTTTTCAATTTTAGCAATCGTATTATTGTCTATACCAGTTATTCTTGACAATTCCCTTTGAGATATATTAATTTTTTCTCTAGCTTCTTTTACTACGCTAGATAAAGTTTTATTATCCATTAAATTACACCTCTTCATAACTTCCTAATACCATTTTACCACAAAACAGATTATTCAACAATATTTTTGTGATTAAAACTCACAAAGCCTATTGACATTAATTAATATTAAATGATATTGTTACATTATGATCATACCTCACAATGTAATTTATTTATTTAGTTGGTAATTCTTACATAGATATATTTATATCTATAATCTAAAAGAAATGATGATTTGTTCATATGGATACTAGAGAAAATTTAAAATTTATTTTAAAGCAATGATGTAATCTTGATGATTTAATTATGACTGATATTTGTTTGGAGATACTGTTCTAATAACAAATAGAATGTTAAAAAACAGAAAAAAAGAATTATAAATTGGCAGATGTTAAGCAAATCCAATTACATAATTCCAAGCATTCTTTTGTATTTTCCTGTTTAATAAACAAAACAATGCTCAAGTTGTATTAAAATGATTCATACAAAAGTTGAAGAAATTTTAAAAATTTATTTATTCTTATTTACAATCACTTTAAATGAAGTTATTCCTTCAACGGATGGATTTAAGATAATAAAACCGATGACTAATCACCATTGGTTATTTTTATGTCTTAGAAACTATTAAATTTGTTTTTTCTTGAAGTATGTTTAAAAATTCTTTATGTGCATATTCACGACATTTTAATGCCTTAATAATATCGTTGTCAGTTATTGGTAAAATCAAACCATGCTCATCTAAGTAGGTATCTGCACAACTATTAATAAACTTATCATACTTTTCAATTGTTCTACACGATAATATACCAATTTGTCCTCTTCTGGTGCTAAATCTTCCAAGCAATTGATCTAATTCTGGATTCTGTGGATCATTTTTATAGTTTTTACATTCGATTATTATTTGTGGGCTTGTCATCTTAATCTTATCTGATATTACTGCAAAATAGCCCTCTTCAGCTATATTGGAAAAAATAATATCAATTCTTTTTCTTCCCTCATGGATTTTTTCCTCTTTTCGTGGATTAGATAAATATGGATAAGTTAAGAACTCATATATTCCTATCATTAAGTTATGATAATCAGAAGCACTATCTGTTCCAACTGGAATGGACTTTAATTTTTCTATCATAAAATTACATACATCTTCATAATTAACCTCAGTCAATAGTTCTCCATTCATACAATTGGTATTCTTGTTTTTACTCTTAAAATCGTTAAAAATTTCTGGGTGTTTAACTGTAAAATCCAAGATATATTTTTTATCCATTACTGGTTCTTTTTCAATAATAGACTTTTTTGTAACATATCTTTCTTTTGTTGTTTTTCTAATTTTTACCAAAGATGTTTCGTTTTCAATATTTTCCTTTTGTAAAAAATTTAAAATAAAATGTTGTCTATATTTTGATGGTGTATATGTTTCACAGAAGCTTATAATTGATTTTGGTACTAATAATACAGGTGTATTATCTACTACCAACCTATCAATATATTTGTTTTCCCATTTGTGGGTTTCCATATTCCAATAATACCCTGATGGTACATTTTTAGTAAGAGGAATATTATTTAACTCACATTGTTCAATTGTGTATTCCAACAATTTTATTCTGATAATATTTGTTATTAAATCTGATAATTTATCCCTGTCTATATTTTCAATAAATATTCTCAAATCTTCAATATTTTCTAATACACCATATTCGATAGCCTTACTATTCTTTAATTGTGTGAAAATATCCAAAGTACCGCTTTGACCAATACCTTTACCTCTTGACTTATTCTTTGATAGTCCAAGATGTGTTTCGTTTACTTCGCCTATTCTGGTACAGATCATTCTTGCTTTATTATCCATATTGTTTTTTAACAGTCCGATTAAATATGAAAAGAAATCTTGTAACAGTTCATTACATGTCACGGTAAAATCAGAGTTGCATTTTGCAATTAATGTTGAATCAATAAACAAAGGAATATCTTTTTCAATATCAATATTCACAAAATCTAATTCTAATTGTGTTTTATTTAAATTATAAATACTGCTAATAGTTGCCATATTACCTCCTATTTATCATCAATCATTTTTTTATTTATATAATCAATTATTACTAATCCATAATTTATAAAAAAATCTTTTTGATCATCTGTATAATTTAATCTTTTATTAATGTCTTCCTTTGTAGAATGTCTGAAGCATTCTAATTTGTTTCTATAACCTTTTACTATATCATCTGATAAACAGCCCTCAGTATCTGTATAATCTAAAACAATAAATTTATCACTTTTTTTATGAGGTTTTAAAAGATATTCTATACTATTACAAAGTGCTTCAAGCTTCTCATCTAATGACATATTATTAAACTCAGCGCCTCTCGTAGATACAATTTTTAAAGTTTTTGCTGCATTGTCAGACACTCTATATTTATTTTTTTTTATAAATTTGAGATTTTCGACGAAGATACTTCTATCAGCCCATGCCACTTTACCACTATATCCATCTCTTTCGATAATCTTTTTTCTTATCTTATCATATGATAAATCCCATCTTTCTGTTGGCCTCTCTAAGAATTTAGGAAATTCTTCTATGTAATAACCCATATCATTTAAATAGTTACATAAATATATAAAATTATTATCATTTACGGTATCTATCATTGGATTATTTGTATTATAAGGTTGAATAAGCTCTTTAAATTTATCTATTGCATCTTGCTCATCATAGATCCAAAATTCATCGTCGCTAGCTCTCCAAGTTAATAAATCTTGAAACTTGTTAGCATAATATTCATGTTTATAACATGTTTGACAAAAGTATGTTTTTAATTCTACCATGTACCCTCCTTATAAAAAAAATCCTATACTATAATTGTATAGAAATTTATAATTCCATTATACAACTTTTTTCCTTAGATGTCTGCAATAATTATGCAATTTTAACAAAAATTTGTTCTCAAACTGTTGCCAAGAATTATTTTTAATATTCTATACGTTACAAGCCCTTATAATTACTAACTTAAATCAATTATAATTTTTCGTTAGATGTGTCAGTTAGCAATTAAAATATCCCCCACTTCTAGTTAACAAAAAAACACCAGCACAAAAAATCTATTAAATAGACCTGTACTAGCGTCTTTATTTAACTAATTTAAGTATATCAAATTATTTTTATTTAATCAACAAATTTAGACAAATTTCTCCATACTAAAATAATATTAGTATATATCTATAGCTTATATATAATAGATGCAATACGCATAATAAAATATATATATGATTATTTATTATTAACTATCTCATCTAATTTACTTCTGATAATTCTTTCTTCTCTACTACCATTAGTAGTTAATCTTATTAATGGTATATTATATTTAGATAGTATATTATTCTTTAATATATCTCTTTCTTTTTGTTTATTATCTTCTTTATGATATTTATATCCATCTACTTCTACCGCTAATAATGGTATTTTACTTATTTTATTATATATTAAGAAATATATATGAGTATTATGGTGATAAACATATTTTCTTTCTTCTTCTGTTTCTAATGCTTTGTCTTTTTTTAACATATTTACAAGATATTTAAATGTAAATGTTAAATCTTTATAATCTTCTAATACTTTATTTAATAAATGATACATGATATTTTCTGAATCATAGTTTGATATCTTTTTATGTTTTTATATATCATAAATCAGTTATATTATTGCTTTTAATGATATCATTGTATTAATTAAAATAAGCTTTTTTCACTTAAGTCTCTTAATGTATGAATATTTACTTTGACATTAAATGCTTTCTTGCTAATTATATAATCATCAACAACAAACATATCCTTAACTTTCCAATTTCCTTTTGGCAAGTTGAATTCTTCAATAACATCAGATAAATGTTCTTCAATCCATTTTACTCTTCTTTTGTGTTTATTATAAAAACATTTTGGATTATTTTGGTCAAACATTTCTTTATATTCATTTCTTATTTCATAATAGTTTTTTGAAATGTTAAATTTTTTTGTTTCAATTACTCCTATTGTTTTTTTCTTAATCGATATATATAAAATATCAATATCTCCTAATGTATTATTATTTTCATCAGAAATATATTTTTTATTTATCTTTTTTACATTCTTTCTTACTATTAATGGATTAATAGTAGAAAGATAATTGTATACCTGTTCATTAAATTGCATTCCTTTAATATTATTTCGTTTTGCTTCATAATCTTTCATTTTCTTTGAAGATGCACGCAATTTTCCTTCATTAATTGAGTCCAATAGAAAATAAACTGAATTGGCTAACGTTCTATATCCTATAATATATTTATCCTTGAATTTGACTATTGGTTTTCTTGTTAATGATAGTCTGCGGTTAAATCTCCATGGAAAAACATCTTCTTTTGAATATGGTAATGGCGGATTTAAAAACTCTTCTCTTTCTTCTAGTGACAAAGAATCAACTATCTTTTTTATAATATCATATGTAATGTCTCTTTGAACATTTTTCTTTATATCATCAATTTTTATTTCTACCAATTCATCATAGTTATCTTGAAAAAGTTCTAAAATAGTTACAGTTACTTCTGTATAATCTTCAAAAGAATATCCAAACTCTTCATAAAATGCTACTTTAAATCCATCACTATAATCAATATTATCCGGCAAAAACTCCCTTACATGCCTTAATTTTTCTATACTTTCAACACTATTTTTTCCAAATAATACTCTTTTCATTATCATATTTATTTTGTTAGATATTGTCCTATCAACACCTATTCTATTGGAATTAAGCAATTTTATATCTAAATTTATCATATCATAGTGAAGTAAATCGTCCGTATATGCCCACTCAATAATTTGAGAAGCTAATGCTGCATCTATACTTAAATCATAAAAAGAAATTGCTTCATTTCCATCATCTTTAATTGAACTAGCTAATTCAATTAGAAATCTTAGTGCAACTGAAGATTTTGTCATTTCATTTATATTATTTTCAATGTCATTTTTATGTTCTGGATAGCAGCTAACATTATAAGTATAATATCTTTGCATAACAAATAAATTTCCTAAATTTCTATCATATATCTCGTATAAATAACATATTAAATTATGCTTATTATATTTTTTTAAATCACCTAGCAATCTCTTGTATAGATAATCGACAACATCACGTAGTATCCCTTTGTCTTCAATTGTTCCATAGTCATATTTTTTTGTATGCTTTAAGTATAGCCATATATCATCTAAAATCATATTTTCTTGAGCTTTAGATATTAAATATTGTTTTTCACTTTTTGGTGGAATCATATATGCACAATTAAAAGAATCTATACTAATCGTTTTTTTTCTATATGGATTTTTAAATGTTTCGTCAAGTTTTGATTTTTCATAATAAATATTATTATTTTTATTTAAAATGTCTAATAGATAATTAATAAATGTTTTTTCTCTACTATTGTCTTGATAATTAAAATAATTACATAGTTCTTCAGTAACATATATCTTTATTAAATTACCAGCTGTCTCATATTTTAAAATAGAATGAATATCTTTAACTATCGTTCTTTGATTTATACCATAATTTAAGCTATTATCAATAATTAATTCAATGGTTATATTATATTCATCGTTTTTGGGTGATATAATTTCTGATAGCCAATAAGAAATCAAACCTGATAGCCATTGATAAATATTGTAATCTACCAATGTACTATCTTTATTAATTATCCAAATCGTTGAATTATTGTTAATAATAACTATATTCAATACTCTTTCTAAAAGCAATTGTGGAGCAGTAAATATAGATTTATCGATTTGAATTACTTCAATAAACTTACCTTGATTATAAAATTTACATAGTCTTTTTGCCTCATACTGATATGCCTTTAGAATATAATCACTACTATACTCCCCCAAAATTAAAAATAATGCTTCTTTTGCATCTGTATCATCATCCATATAAAATGAATATCCATTATTTACATATAGGGCAATAAGGTTTAATTCACTAAATAAATTTTTTTCGTAATTTTTTAGTCGTTTTCGAGAGTCTAAATATTCTCTAAGGAAAAAATCATTATTCCCTTCATTTATCGAGATGGCTGTTAGTTCATATAGTGATAATATTAAAGTTCTACTAATATCATCCTTGTTTAATTGATAAGAAAGATTTCTTCCAAGTGTATATGGTGTGATGACAACAAATATATTTTGTTGATTAATATCATTTGAAATCATAAATTGTGTTAAATATGAAATTCTTTCTGAAATAAATTTTCTTTTTCTATTAAAACAAGAAGTATTAACATTATATTTATTGAAATCAAAATCTGTTCCATCATCAAATAATTGAATACTAATAATTATTCCATTATTGCCTATTAAAAATAATTTTTCCTCATAATCTTTCTCTGCGATAATTTCAACATTTTTTGGTAATAGTTCTTCACACCCAAGTTTAAAAAACACTTTACTAAGTTCTAATGAATTTAATCTATTATATTCACCTATTACATCTACACAATTTAATTCATATGTTTCTTTTATTATAATCCTAAAAACTAAAGGCAATATGCTTGTAATATCTAATAATACATATTCATTATTGTGTTTTATAAATGGCTTAAAAATATATTTAGGGTCACCAAGAAGAAAAATGTCTTCTTCACTCAAAGTCTCAAAATTGGTAACATAATTATCAATCGTATCTCCAAATATATTTTCAAACTTTTCAGCACTTAAAACTAATTTTTCTTTGTATTTATCTAATGTATTTTTGTCAGGAATATATATTTTGTTTTCAACAGGGTAAAATCTTAAACTTTCAAATTTTATGTTTAAATATTTCATGATGCCATCTGATAACGAAAGTAATCCTTCTATCTTCTTTTTTATTTGCATATATTTTTTAAAACTTATTTTTGTTTTATTTGCTTCTAATACTTTTAAAAGGTTACTTAAATATATTGGTGATAAAGAATTGCTTCCCATAAAAACATACGGATTGTCAAAATATAATACTGGTAATACAAAAGGAAATTCCGGTGGGTCAGCCATCATAGAAATTGAAGTTCTTTCAAATCTATCTACTATTCTCTTAAAAGTGGTAATACTCATTTTATTTGTTAAATCTTTTGTCTCTGATGGCAATGATAAAGCTGCACTTATCATTGCTTGAAAAATTACTGACTTAGACTGATTTTGTGGAAATAGCATTAATGCTGATATATTTTTTATAAAATCTATTGTATTGTATTTTGAAATCTCTGCAACAATTTGAGCAATTTCAGAAGTAGTTCTTTTTTTTATTTTTTTTAATTCGTTATTAATTAAAACGTTCATTATCGCACCTCCATTAAAACATTAAATATAATTATTTTTGCTTTAATTGTAGTAGGAATCCTAATTGTGTTTAACGTTTTTGTTCTTTTTTTTGAATAATAATCTTCTAATTTTTCCTCTACAAAATTAAATTAATCATACTTATCTTATTTTTTAATTCTCATATACTACTTTTTTCTAACTTCTAGCTAATACAAAAAGACGCAGCACAAAAAATCTATTAAATAGACCTGTACTAGCGTCTTTCTTTAACTAAATTAAGTATATCAAATTATTTTTATTTATTCAATATATTTTGACAATTTTCTTATTCATCATCATCCTCAGAATAATAGTCATCATCTTCTAACTCTTCCTCTTCAAAATTAAATGAATCATACTTCTTTTCTTTTACTAATTCTTTTTGCCAATCTTCTAAATCATTATTATCTTTTTTATTATCATCTTCTGTATCAGTAAATGCTTTTATTAAGTTCCATATCAAACACATAATCTCACCACCTGAAATTATTATATCATAGTTTTTTTGTTATATATGACTATACGATTATTTTTCTACTCTTATTTATATAATTACTTCTTTATACTAAAATAATATTAGTATATATCTACTGCTTATATATAATAGGTATCTTGGATACTTTTAATTAAGATAAGTTTACTTAGCTTAATTAAACACTAATAAGACTTACATAGTAAGGCTTATAG
>CDYU01001545.1_pt1 | contig 12856 bp, 8 predicted proteins | sample 480701 | NCBI WGS metagenome assembly CDYU01 (sample SAMEA3182105, study PRJEB8094) | gut metagenome | biome: human; feature: gut; material: Stool; isolation source: human stools | place: Canada | collected 2013-02-26 | reverse complement strand
GTAAAAAACACAGCTGCTAGAAAAAAATCTAATTTAGCAAAAAAATTAAATGCTATAAATGCATAAATAACAAAAAATTGTGCACAGTTTTTTGTCAAAAAGAAGTTCCTATTTCAGGAACTTCTTTATTGTTTCTTTTATTTCTTCTAATTTTACTAATTCGCTTTCTGTCTCTTTTCTCTGTTTTAGCTCTATTAGTCCTTCTTCGACTTTTTTTCCTACAGTTATTCTTAATGGTATTCCAATTAAATCCATATCATTAAATTTTACTCCTGGTCTCTCATCTCTATCATCTAATATAGTTTCTATGCCCATATTCTGTAACTCTGTATAAATTTGTTCTGCTATTTGCTTCTGCTTTTCGTCTTTGTTGCTTATTAAAACTATACATACCTTATATGGTGCTATATTCATTGGCCATATAATTCCTTTGTCATCATGGTTTTGCTCTACTACTGCTGCTATCATTCTTTCTACACCTATCCCATATGATCCCATTACAACTGGTTTTAATTCATTATTTTCGTCCAAATAATTTAAGCCTAAGCTTGACGAATATTTTGTTCCCAGTTTAAATGTGTTTCCTACTTCTATACCTTTTTTAAAGTGTATGTGTCCTTTACATTTTGGACATAAATCTCCTTCTTGTATGTTTCTTATGTCTGCAACAATTTCTGGTTTAAAATCATCTATATTTACATTTACATAATGATAATTTGTTTCATTTGCTCCTACTAAAAAGTTTTTCATATATTTAATTCCATTATCCATTATAATAGGAATATTTAGTCCTATTGGCCCCGCAAATCCTACTTCTGCATTTGTAATTTTCTTTACATCTTCTGCTTCTGCTAGTACAACTTCCTTTGCATTTAACAATTTCTGAAGTTTTACTTCGTTTACATCTTTGTTTCCCTGTACCATACATGCATAAAATTTACCATCAACATTGTATATTAGCGTCTTTACAAATTTTTCCGGGCTCTCCTGTAAATAATTTGTTAGTTCATCTATTGTTCCCACATGTGGTGTATTTATCTTTTCATATTTTTTCTTTTTCTCTTTGTTTTCTATTTCTTCATCAATACATTTACTTACTTCTATGTTAGAAGCATAATCACAATTATCGCACAATACCAAAATATCTTCTCCTACATCTGTTACTGCTTGAAATTCCTCTGATAGCAATCCGCCCATTATTCCAGTATCTGCTCTAACAACAACATAGTTTAGCCCTATTTCTTGGCAAATCTTATTATATGCCTCAAATTGTTTTTGATAAGATTTATCTGATTCTTCTTGATTTATATCAAAACTGTATGCATCTTTCATTGTAAATTCTCTTGTTCTTATTAGTCCTAATCTTGGTCTTATTTCATCTCTATATTTATTTCCTATTTGATATAAAGTGTATGGAAAATCCTTATATGATTTAGATTGCATCATTGCTGCCAATACAAAGAATTCTTCATGAGTTGGTCCCAAAGCATATGGTCTATTATATCTGTCATTTAATTGAAAGATAGAAGGTCCAAACAATTCATATCGTCCTGATTTTTGAAATACATCTATAGGAAGTAATAATGGCATTGTTACTTCTTTAGCTCCTGCTTCATTCATATGTTTCCTTATTATATTTTTAACATTATCTACTACTTTTTGTCCTAGTGGCAATTTCATATAAATTCCATTTCCAACTTTTTTAAACATACCACTTTTAACTAATAAATTTCCACTTATAGACTCCTCGTCTTTCAAATCTTCCCTTATTGTATAAAAAAAACTTTCACTTAACTTCATTTATTTTCATTCCTTCCTTAAGGCATACTTTAGACAACTGCCCCATCATTTTCTTGTTTTTCTTCTTGCTCGCTCGGTATAGGAGCCTCTGCTTTTTCCTCTATAATTTCGTCTATTACTATTTGTCTATTTTCATCAAGTTTGTATTTTGGTAAATCTGGCAAATCACTTAGATTTGACATTCCAAACATTTTCAAAAAATGTGTGGTTGTAGAAAATGTCATTGGTCTACCTGGTGCATCTGATTTTCCTGACTCTGCAATTAAATTATACTCTAATAATTTATATATTGTTCCATCCGAATTCACCCCTCTTATTGCTTCTATTTCTGCTCTTGTAATTTTAGGATTATATGCAATAATAGCGAGTGTTTCCAGTGCTGCCTGTGATAAGTTTGGTTTCGCTCTATTGTCAAATATTGGATATATATAATCAAAATACTCTTTTTTAGTACATAGTTGATATGAGCCTTCAATTTCTATTATTTCTATCCCTCTATTTAAATTCTTATAATCTTCTTTCATACTTTCTATTATATTCGCAATTTCGTTTGCTCCTAATTCCAAAGCTGACATAAGTTCTGTCATCTTAACTTCTCTACCTGCCGAATACAAAATTGCCTCTATTATTGCTTTGTTTTTTTCTATTTCCATATAAATTCAATTCCTTTTATTAAAACATTTAATTTTTACAAATCACAAATTTTACCTCCACCAAGTACAATATCATCTATATAAAATACCACTGATTGTCCTGGTGTTATTGCTCTTTGTGGCTGATTAAATACTACTCTTATTTTGCCTTCTTCTTCTGGATAAATTGTACATTCAGCTTCTTTTGCAGCATATCTTATTTTTGCTTTTACATCCATCGGCCTTGTTATTTCATCCATTAATATTAAATTTATTTCATTTGCTATTGCCTCTTTTGAAAATATTTCTGTTTCTTCCCCAACTATTAATTCATTTTTTTCGGGATTAAATCCTTTTACAAATAGTGGAACTTCATTTGAAATTCCAAGGCCCTTCCTTTGCCCAATTGTATATTTATAAAGTCCTTCATGTTTTCCTAGGATTTTTCCTTCAGTATTTACTATATTTCCAACCTTTGCTTTTAAATCAGAATTTACCTCTAAAAATTTTTTATAATCTCCTTCTGGTATAAAGCATATATCTTCACTATCCGGCTTTCTTGCCACTTGCAAATTATGCTCCTCTGCAATTTTTCTTATTTGCTCTTTATTCTCAAAATCCCCTAATGGGAATAGTACCTTATCTGTCATCTGTCTTGGCAAATTATATAGCACATAGCTCTGGTCTTTTTTTCCTGCATTTGATTTTTTTAATACATATTGTTTATATTTTTCGCTATATTCGATTTTTGCATAATGCCCTGTTGCAATATAATCACAATTCAGTTTTTTTGCCATTTCATACATCATGCCAAATTTCAAGTACTTATTACATTCTATACATGGGTTTGGAGTTCTGCATTTTTTATACTCAGATATAAAATCTTGTATTACACATTTATTAAATTCTTCCTTAAAATTTAATACATAATGTGGTATATTCAAAACATCACATACTCTTTTTGCATCCATTGTAGAGTTTAAATTACAACATCCACCCTCAACACATTCGTCATCACTTTCCCATAGTTTCATTGTTGCGCCAATTACTTCATATCCCTTTTCTTTTAAAAGAAGGGCAGATACTGAGCTATCTACCCCTCCACTCATTCCTATTAAAACCTTTTTCATTTTTTCTTTATCCTTCCTTGAGTCAAAACCTTTATTCATCTATTTTTATATGTACATCTTTTAATTGTTGTTCTGTTACTTTGCTTGGTGCTCTCATTAGCAAATCTCTTGCCTTTTTATTTTTAGGGAAAGCAATAACTTCTCTTATATTGTCAGAGTTTGCTGCAAGCATTACTAATCTGTCTAATCCAGCTGCTGCTCCTGCATGCGGTGGTGTACCATATTGGAACGCGTTATATAATGCCCCAAATTTTGTTTTAATTGTTTCTTCTTCATATCCCGCAATTTCAAATGCTTTAACCATTATCTCTGGGCTATGGTTTCTTACTGCACCTGATGTTATTTCATACCCATTGCAAACAGCATCATATTGGTAAGCCAAAATATCTAGTGGATTTTTTGTTATTAATGCTTCCATGCCTCCTTGTGGCATTGAAAATGGATTATGATTAAAATCTACTGTTCCTTCATCTGATAATTCATACATTGGGAAGTCAACTATAAAGCAGAATTTATATACTCCCTTTTCAATTAAATCTAATCTTTTACCCAATTCTAATCTTACTCCACCTGCTATTTTTTGTGCTTTTTTAAATTCATCTGCAATAAAGAAAATTGCAACGTTTGGTTTAGCACCAATTTCTTCTAACCCTTTTTTTATTTCTTTAGTTATAAATTTAGCTATTCCGCCTGTAATCTCATTTTCCTTTTCAAATTTAACCCAGGCTAATCCTTTTGCTTCTAGTTCATTTACAGCATATTCTCCCATATTATCAAAGAATTTTCTTCCTTGTTCTGCACCATTCTCTACTATTATTGCTTTTATAGTTTTTCCTTTAAAAGCATTAAATTCTGTATCTTTAAATAATTGTGTTACATCCTGTATAATTAATGGATTTCTTAAATCTGGTTTATCACTACCGTATTTTTCCATTGCTTCTTTATATGGTATACGAGGAAATGGAGTGTCTGTAATCTTCCAGTTTGTATGTTTTTTAAATATTGTTGTAAAAATATCTTCTAATACTGACAATACATCTTTTTGTTCTGCAAAACTCATTTCAAAGTCTAATTGATAAAACTCGCCTGGTGCTCTGTCTGCTCTAGGGTCCTCATCTCTAAAACATGGTGCTATTTGATAATATTTATCAAATCCAGAAACCATTAACAATTGTTTAAATTGTTGTGGTGCTTGAGGTAGAGCATAGAACTCTCCTGGGTGTAATCTGCTTGGTACCAAGAAATCTCTTGCACCTTCTGGCGAAGAATTTGCAAGTATTGGTGTTTGTATTTCTGTAAAACCAAGCTCGTCCATTTTATTTCTAATAGTTTTCATTATTTCACTACGAAGTATAATTGTTTTATGCAATTTCTCGTTTCTCAAATCTAAAAATCTATATTCTAATCTTAAGTCTTCTCTTGCATCTGCTGCTTTTTCCGAATTTACTTCAAATGGTAATATGTTTTTACACGTTCCAAGTACTTCTATTTTTTTTGCTTCTATTTCTATTTCGCCTGTAGGTATTTTAGAATTTTTATTTGTTCTTTCTATTACTGTTCCATCAACTTGAATAACACACTCTGTTACAAGATTATCTGCACAATTATCATTTACAATTATTTGAGTTATGCCAAATTGATCTCTTAAGTCTATAAATTTCATTGAGCCTAAATTTCTTATTCTTTGAACCCATCCAGCTATTACTACATTTTCTCCTACATTTTTAATATTTAATTCTCCACAATTTTTGTTTCTATACATATGTTTCCTCCCCAATCTTATGTCAAATATTTTATCATAATTTATTTAGTTGTACAAGTAAAATTTAACATTTTTCTTTTCATTACTAATTATTTATGAAACAAGGACACTCTAAAATAGAGTGTCCTTGTAATTTTAGTTGTTCAGATCTTTCCAGATAAATTCACCTGGTTCAAGAATCCAAACTTTTGAAGCAATTCTCCTTTCCCTAATTGCTTCAAACATTATTTTCTTAGTGCTCATGTTACCATGCACTAAAATAACGTTTTTTATACATTCGAATCGTGATAGAAATTCTATCATCTCTTCTCCTGTACAATGTGAGCCAAACTCATTGGTCTCCATGAATTTGACATTCATTTGGCCCAGTCTTCCCATGGGAGCTGTTTCTGGTGCATAGCCTACTTTAAAAAGCATAATATTTTTGTTTTTTTTGGCATGTTCTATCCACGTACGAGAAGCTCCATCCTTGCCCATTCCAGGAGTTGTTACAACAATCTTATATTGTGGCAATGTTCTTATACCTACATTAGTAGGTACAGGGATAACATTGGGCTGATACGGGATTAAACCTTCAGCCAAATATTGATTGGTGTAATCAACAAGACTTTCGCCTTGTATAAAAATTGGGATATTTGCAGAAATTTTTCTTTTTTTCTGCATCTCGCCAATTTTCTTAAGGATTACCTGTCCCCGCTCCATAGCAAATACAGGAACAACTGCTGTATGACTTGGAGATCTCATCCACTCCTTTAATTCCCTTTCAAATTTGCCATGCTCCTTTTTTGCTCCTGTCCCATACGTCGTTTCAGCCACAATTGTCAGTGGCAACCTATACACCCATTCTGGAAACCATGTTTGGGCAAAATTACTTTTCTCTAAATAATCACCTGTAAACAGGTAATTCTCAGAGTAATTATGGTTCTCTACCCGGAGAAATAGCGCAGTTGCGCCCGCAATGTGTGCATTTTTAAAAAATGCAAATTTTATCTCCCTTGAAAAAGAGTATAAAAATGTTTCTTCAACGTGTTTCCACTGTGAAAAAACAAAGTTGTTACTTCTTCCCAGAGATATCTGGGCTCTTCTCCTTGTCACCTCATTAGAGATGATTATTCCTTTAAAACCACTTTTAATGAGTTGCGGGATTCTTCCAATGTGGTCGTAATGTGCATGCGTCACAAACACCACATCTATTTTATCAGGTTCAAATCCGAAGAACCTATTTTTTTCTTTTTCGGCTTCTCCCTGAAATTTACCACAATCCACTAATATCCTTAGCGGTTTGTTGTCTCTTATTATAGTCACTAAGTGACTGGATCCTGTGACTTCAGAGCTTTGCGTTTCAAAAAAAATTTTCATTTTTTCTCCTTTCTGCATTACGCAATTACGTATTAACATAATAATTATACCATGTATTATCTATCTTTTCAATATTTTCCATTGTTATATATCTATATTTGCTTGATTTTTTTTAATTTGTATACTACTATAATTATATAAAATAAAAAAGGGGAGGAAATTTTATAATGAACGAGCAAAAGACTGAACAAAGTGAAACAGAGTCAGTATATGATGAAATTAAAGTAGAAAAAAAAGTGGAAAGAACTGATTCCTATTTTGATGGCAAAGTCCTAGAATTAATTGGATATGGCATTTTATCTTTTCTAATAACTGCTGCTACTTTAGGAATAGCATCTGCATGGGCAGAGAAATTATTAATTGCTTATAAAATAGACCATACTGTTTACAATGGAAAAAGATTAAAATTTGAAGGAACTGGCGCCTCTTTATTTGTCCAAAGGTTTAAATGGATATTTTTTACTATTATAACATTGGGAATTTATAGTTTTTGGATTCCAATAAGAAAGGAACAATGGATAGTTTCAAATATTCACTTTGAAGATGAAACATTTGTAAAAGGTGAAAGCTATTTTGATGGTGGGGTTTTAGGAGTAATAGGTGTAAATTTACTTTGCAATTTCCTAACTATTATTTCTTTAGGAATACTATATCCTTTTGGAATATGTTACAAGCAAAAATGGCTTGCAAAACACACCATTATAAATCGCAAAAGAATTGTATTTAATGGAAGTTCTTTAAGTTTAATTGGTCATTATTTGTTATGGTGGTTTTTAACTGTTATTACATTTGGAATTTATGGCTTTTGGTTACCTATTAAAATGGAAAACTGGAAAGCACAAAATACTCATATAAGATTAAAAGGAGAAGAAGAGCCAAAAACTTCTATGGTCCCTGCAATTATAGCTATTATAATATTTGTTGTGCTTGTTGTATGTACTCTAGTTTCTGCTATTATTAAATATAACAACATCAAAAGCGATGACACAAGTGATAAATTTTATATTGAAAAAGTATTATTAGATTTTAAAAACAATGTTAATAACAAAAATAATGGAAAAAATTCATTTATACAAGTGCCACTTAATTCAAGTGAATCTACTTCTTTTGATGATGATAATGAAACCACAAATACCATTAAATATACAACAAATGATTTTTATAGATATACTACTGTAACACTAATAGATAGTGTTACATATTATGGTTCACCTAGTCATGATACTGATGTAGTAGCTTCAATAGAAAATGGTTCAATTGCCATAAGCGAAAGTATGGGAGCAGTATTAATCGAAAATACTAATGCTAAATATTTATACAAAGTAACTAAATCAGTATTTAACGATATAGATTTATATTTTATAACAAAAAATAACGATTTATATGTAATACATGATCCAAATTCAAGTGATCCTAACCAACAAAAAATCAAAGTTGCCAGTGGTGTAGCTGAATTCTTAGGAAATGGCGGACCAGAGAGTATAAAAGTATTATTAACAGACGGAACAACAAAAAACATACAATATTAAAAAGAGGGTTTTCCCTCTTTTTAATATAATATATACTTTATTAAAACAAATTTTTGAAACTTTCTTGCTTATTTCTTATTCAAACAGTGCTAATATATCATCTTTTGATAATTTATTTATAAAAGTTGCATCTGTTGATAACATATTATCTATTAATTTTGCTTTTTTCTGTTGTAATTCATATATTTTTTCTTCTATTGAGTTTTTTGTAATTAGTTTATATACTTGTACATTTCTTTTTTGACCTATTCTATATGTTCTGTCTGTTGCTTGGTTCTCTGCAGACAAATTCCACCATGGGTCATAATGTATTACCATGTCAGCTCCTGTAAGGTTTAAACCTGTTCCACCCGCTTTTAACGAAATTAAAAATACTTTTATATTTTCATCTGTATTAAATTTATCTACTAACTCTATTCTTTCTCCAACTTTAGTTTGTCCTGTTAATTTAAGATATTTTACTCCAATGTTTTTCAATTTTTCCTCTATTATTTCAAACATTGAAGTATAGCTTGAAAACAGTAGTATTTTGTGTCCTCCTAATACAGCATCTTGTATTATTTCTATACATTGGTTTAGCTTACTGCTTTCTCCCTCATATTCTCCTAAAAATAATTTTGGATGGCAGCATATTTGTCTTAATCTCATTAACAGTGATAATATTTTTATTTGACTTTTTTCAAATCCATTTATATCTATCTGGCTCATTATTTCTTTTCTAGCTTGTGCCATATATGACATATATATATTATATTGCTCTTCTGACATTTCATTATTTAATATAGTTACAGTTTTGTCTGGAAGTTCTGTTAAAACCTCCCCTTTTGTTCTTCTTAAAACAAATGGCTCAATTTGTTTTTTTAACTTGTTCATTACATCTTCATTTTGTTCTTTTATTATAGGTGTTTCATATAGTTCTTTAAATTTTTTATATTTGTATAAATAACCAGGCATTATAAAATCAAATATTGACCATAACTCAGAAAGTGAGTTTTCTATCGGTGTTCCTGTTAATGCAAATTTTGTTTCTGCATTAATTGTTTTTATTGCTTTTGAGTTCTTTGTATTATTATTTTTTATATATTGTGCCTCATCTGCTACAACATATTTAAAACAATAATTTTCATATAAATCTATGTCTCTTTTTAAAGAATCATATGATGTAATTATTACTTGATATTTGCCTATTTCTTCTATTTTTCTTTTTCTCTCTAAGTAATCGTCACTTATTACTAATGCTTTTAACGTGGGAGTAAATTTTTGAATTTCATTATACCAATTTAGTGCTAAAGAGCTTGGGCATATTATTATAGAGGGCTTTACATTTCCTTTGTTTTTCTGAACATATGAAAGTATAACAGCTAATAATTGTATTGTTTTTCCTAAGCCCATATCATCTGCTAAAATTCCTCCCATTTTATATTGTTCTAATGTTCTCAACCATTTATAACCTATTTTTTGATATGTTCTTAATTCTGCATTTAATTTTGGTGGAATTTTTGTACTTAAATCTATTTGCCTATCTTCTATTTGGCTAATCATATTCTTATAATACTCATTTTTTTGTATATTAGTATTAGGCATGTTTTTAAATATTTTTTCTAAATATAAAGCTCTATATATTGGCAATTTTATTGAATTTTCTTCTACATTTTCATCTTCCATTTCTATGTTATCTGTCAAATTTTCTAAAAAATCTAAACTGCTATTTTTTTCTAAAGAAATATAAGTTCCATCTTTTAATCTATAAAATTTCTTTCTTAGTTTGTATTTATTTATAATATCTTTTATTTCATAAATATTAAATTTAAAATCTTCCAAGTTTATGTCTAATAAATTGTTTTCTATTTTTACCCCTATTGATTTTATTTTTATTTTTTTTATGTCCTTTTTTTTGAAGTCTTCTGCAACCAAGACTTCAAATTTTTTCATATAATCTTCTATTTCTTTTGATAAAAAATTATATATTTTTTCATCATTTGCTAATACTAATCTTGCGTTTGCACTATCAAGCATAAAACCTGTTTGTACAAATGTATCAAGTACTTCATTTTCCTGTATAGCGTTTCTTGTTATTTCCAAATTTACGTTTTTTATTGGATTAAATTCCACATTTCCATAACAGAATTTAACATCTGCTACTATATAACCTTTTTCGTTATAATCCAAATATATTTTTACATACAAATCTTTAGGCATGTATTTTTCTATTTGTTCTTTGTCTATATTTTTTATTTCAAAATTATCTTTTATTTTTGGTACAACAATTGCAAAAAAATTTCTTAAATTATTTTCGTTAAATACTATTGATTGAGTATAATTTTTTTTATACACTTCTAGCAATTCTAAGTTCCTATTTTCCACTTTTGGTAAACATTTGTGCATCTTATTATCAATCAAAAAATAAGAATAATTTTTTCCATAAAATATATCATACCCATACACATCTATATTAGGTGTTAAACAATATGTACTTTCATCTGATTTTTCTAGTATAAATTTTATATCTATTGGCTCATCTATAAATTGAATTTTTCTTTCTCCTGTTTTTGTTTCAAATTCTACTGTTTTTCCTTTTAATATTTCAAATAGTTCATCTAAACCTGTATTTGATAGTACCACATTATTCACATTAAAGTTTCTTCCATAATATGCATAGTTATTATTTACATCATTTGCATATTTAATTATTTCTGCATATTTTAATAAAAATTTTAGCAAAGGCCTACTTTGCTCTTCAAAAGCATTTTCCTCATGTATAAACTCTAGCACATTGTTATATTTATATTTTTCTCTATTAAGCATTCTTTCAAAAAAATCTGGAAGATTATTAATCTTAGTTAATTGTTTGTTTCCAATTTTAAATTCTACCTTTAGCTTTTTGTCTGTATCATTATACAAAAATATAGGTACTAATTTTATACTACTAGTACCATCTTGTGCCAACTCTTCCTCTTTATTATTAATTTCTAAAAAAGTATTTAACAACTGGTTAAATGCTCTATGAGTTTCTTTATTAGGCATGCTTATTCACTATCCCCTTAATTTAATAACTAATTATATCCCATTTTTAAAAATAACGCAATATTTTTTATGAATTTTACATAATTCTTGACTTTATGTGAAGTATGTGGTATAATAAAGGTACAACATCCAATAGGATGTTAGTAAAGAACCAAGGAGAATAATACGATGAAGTGTACACTCAAGGAATATGTTCAGCTGGTTGAATCCAGCAACAACAAGGGCATAAAAGCCCTTATGGCAAAAAGAAAGCTTAAAAATATTAGGTACGATGCAGATGCAGAATCTGATAAATACCTCCGAGAGTTTATCCGTATGTATTTGCAAGATGTGCACGAGAACGGATATAAGACAACAGTCTTTATAGGACTGGAGTCGAATTGTTTCGGAACCCCTGGGTTCCAGGAATGGGCTGAAAAAGTCTGGTGGGATACATGCTACAGCGAATTCCGTTTTGTGCGGAATTTTGACTGGTCATTTAGACTACCCGAGGAACCTATGATTGTATTTTCTAATTACGATCACAAAAAAGCTCAGTTGGCTGAGCGCAAACGTGCATTGATTGTAATGCAAAGTCGTATTGAAAAGCACTTAGAAAAGTGGTTTAGCATTGAGCTATTCTGCTCCGACATGTTAAGAGTAACATTAAAATAGTTTTCACCGCGATAGCGGTGACTTCTGAGAATCCTTGTTGGAGGGTGCACTGCACCCTCTTTTTTTTGCCCCATTTTGGCGGGCGATTAAAATCGCCCCTACGATTCCTCATTTAGGAACAGTCCCCAATTGTCCCATTTGCCCAATTAGGGACAGCCCTGAAATATTACCATTTAAACATAACAAAAATGAGTTGACAAAAATTGTAAATTATGATTATATATAATTACATTGCTTGAATAGTGAAGACCAATTAGCTAATAACTTATAAAAATATATTAAAATCTAAAAAGTTATTTATTCAAAAATCAACACAAATTTTAAATAATTTAATTCTAAAATTTAAAATCTAATTAAAATCCAAAAAATAAGAAAATAAAATCTAATGATAGGAGGTGAATGTTCTACTTTAAGAAACTGTTTAAGCAATAGTTAACAATGAAAGGAACATTTTATGGAAAAAAACAAAGAAACAAAAACATTATCGCCTAAATTAGATGTAGTATTTCAAGCATTATTTGGTGAGATAGGAAACGAAAGAATAACGAAAGGTTTTTTAGAAACAATACTAAAAAGAAAAATAGAAAGTATAGATTTAAGTAAGAACCCGATATTAAGAAGAGAATTTAAAGACGACAAATTAGGAGTGTTAGACATACTAGCAGAGCTTGATGGAAAGGAAAAATGCAATATAGAAATGCAATTAATAGATCAAAGCAATATAATAGAAAGAATACTATATTATTGGAGTAGGTTGTATACAAGACAAATAAAAACAGGAGAAGATTATTCGTTACTAGAAAAAACAATTGTAATATTAATAACAGATTTTGAAGTAAAGAATTTAAAAGAAATGGATTATCATAGCGTATGGAAAATAATGGATAATAAAACAGGAGGTAAAATATTGACAGATAAGTTAGAAATTGATATTATAGAGTTACCAAAAATAAAGGGAAGAGAAAA
>CDYU01020558.1_pt1 | contig 12878 bp, 12 predicted proteins | sample 480701 | NCBI WGS metagenome assembly CDYU01 (sample SAMEA3182105, study PRJEB8094) | gut metagenome | biome: human; feature: gut; material: Stool; isolation source: human stools | place: Canada | collected 2013-02-26 | reverse complement strand
GATTTATGTCATCTTAAATGGTATTAAAACCTACCAAGCAATTATAAAAGCAATAGAAGAGTTTTAGATTTATGTCATCTTAAATGGTATTAAAACCTATTCAAATTATTCCAATAAGTGCTATCAGTTTTAGATTTATGTCATCTTAAATGGTATTAAAACTTTTATATTACTTATCTAACTTGTACTATTGTTTTAGATTTATGTCATCTTAAATGGTATTAAAACTACCTAGTCCACATTGTTGCTTTATCTTGTGTTTTAGATTTATGTCATCTTAAATGGTATTAAAACTATACTAATCCAGCAATTAGTGAATTTAATGTTTTAGATTTACGTCATCTTAAATGGTATTAAAACCAAGACTTGATTTTATACATCTATAATTTTGTTTTAGATTTATGTCATCTTAAATGGTATTAAAACATTATCTCCTGTGGTGTATAACTTACATTAGTTTTAGATTTATGTCATCTTAAACGGTATTAAAACAACAAGAGGCACGAATTAATATAATATCAAGTTTTAGATTTATGTCATCTTAAACGGTATTAAAACTGCAAAATCATATTGTGTATACATACCTAAGTTTTAGATTTATGTCATCTTAAACGGTATTAAAACTGCAGCACTATTCTGTTTAGAATATAGAATGTTTTAGATTTATGTCATCTTAAACGGTATTAAAACTCAAATAAATCTTCCTCAAAATCATTATAAGTTTTAGATTTATGTCATCTTAAACGGTATTAAAACCGTGTATATGACTTACTGGTAACAAATTTAGTTTTAGATTTATGTCATCTTAAACGGTATTAAAACCTCTCAGAATGTATCCAAGCAGCTAAAGGCGTTTTAGATTTATGTCATCTTAAACGGTATTAAAACCTCAATTTGCTGCTTATGAAATGAAAGTTAGTTTTAGATTTATGTCATCTTAAATGGTATTAAAACAGTATCATTATTATAACTTAATCCAATATTGTTTTAGATTTATGTCATCTTAAATGGCATTAAGCTTACATATATTGACATTGTTGTTTGATTGTGGTATACTACTGCTAGAAAAAGCAGATGTTTCGGTAACTGGTAAGGTGCCTATATTGGTACTACCAGTGGAAATTTCTGCTTTTTTTATTATTTATTCTAATTTTTTAACTACATAATGATTTTCACCGCTTGACATACTAACCACTTCAAATTCGAAGTTATATGAATTACCACCTGTTTTTAATCCGCCATAATAATAATTACAACTATTATATTTTTTCTTTCCTTAGTCTCGGAAATTCGACTAAATAATTTTGAATGTTCGATTATATTTCTTAAATTAGAAAAAAAATAGCAAATGCTCTTTTAATAGTTTTCTTTGCTGTTTACTCTCAAATATTTTAGTTATATTTTCATCTATACTAGTTTTATTAATTAATATTTTATTGCTGTTATTATAGTTTCAGATTTATGTCATCTTAAATAATGCTATTAAAGAAAAAATAGCAAAAGATATTAGAATGTCAAAATTAAAATATCTGATGATTTTTAGTTGATGGATAACAAGTAAAATAATAATTTTTAAAAGTAAATTCAAATTTATATAAAGAATTTGAAATAGAATTGAACAAAATAAGTATAAAAAGAAAGAGTAATATATTCAATAATTTATCAAATAAACCATACTTGAAACTAAAAAAATCATAAGAAAAAAACACGAGAAATTCTTAAAAAATATAGACTTAAAAAAATTAAATCTATATTTTATTTTATCTTTCTACCACAATTCTTACAATATACTGAATCACTATCTATTTCCTCACCACAATATTTACAATATATCGTTTCATCCATTTCTTTAATATTTTTTACTTCTTCATTATCATTTAATATTTTCTTCTTTTTATTACCTTTAGAATTAGTGCCCATTATTTTATTTTTAAACTTAGGACTAAAAAGTAATAATAACGCAAAAATTAATAATAAAGCAAAGAATATAATAGTAAATACAAATAAGACATTTGTAAGTGTATCAGTTTGTCCAAATATTTTATCTAAACCACTTGCATCATATACTATATCAGAATAATCATTCATAAATAATACCTCCTTAATATTCTAGTAAAATTATATCATATTCCAATAAATTTAACAATAAATTTTATTAATTTTATGATATACTATTAATGGATGTGATAATATGTTTGAAAGAGAAATAAAATTAATAGGAATAGATAATTTAAATAAAATAAAGTCTATTACAGTTGCTGTAATTGGAGTAGGTGGAGTAGGGGGATATGCAGTAGAATCCTTAGTTAGAGCAGGCATATCTAATATATTAGTAGTGGACTATGATATAGTAGATATAACTAACTTAAATAGACAAGTAATATCATTACAAAATAATATTGGCAAATATAAAGTAGATGTAATTGAAGAAAGAATTAAATTAATTAATCCAGAGTGTAATGTTATAAAAATATGTAAAAAACTAGATGAAGACAATTTAAATAAAATATTTGATTATAAAATAGATTATGTAATAGATGCTTGTGATACATTAATAGTAAAAGAACAATTAATACTCGAATGCATAAAAAGAAAGATAAAACTAATAAGTAGTATGGGAACGGGAAATAAATTAAATCCTGAATTACTTAAAATAGTAGATATTAGAAAAACTAGTTATGATCCACTCGCTAAACGAATTAGAAAGTTTGTTGTAGACAATAAAATAAAAGAAAAAGTTATGGTAGTATGTTCAACAGAACAACCAAAAAAAGTCGAAGGAAAGGTTAGTTCAATATCATTTGTACCACCAGTATCTGGATTACTTTGTTCTAGTTATGTAATTAATGACATTATAAAAGAAGGCTAACAACCTTCTTTTTTCTACATTTTTGATAATTTATCCATAACATCTTTTAAAATTACCTCATTTTTATTAGTCTTTGGATAGTAATAAGTACTTGTTTTTATATTATCAGGTAAATATTGTTGCTTTACATAATCATTTTTATAATTATGAGGATATAAATAATCAGGATTACCATTATGTAAATGCTTAGGTACATTTCCAACATCTTTACTTCTTATTTCATTTAATGCTAAATCTATTGCCATTTCAGCAGAATTACTTTTTGGAGATAAAGCAAGTTCAATAACTATTTCTGCCAAAGGAATTCTTGCTTCAGGAAATCCCAACATTTGTGCAGAACTAATCGCTGCCATTACTTTTGGTCCCATCATAGGGTTAGCAAGTCCAATATCTTCATACACAATAACTGCAAGACGTCTTAAAATAATATCTAAATTATCTGCTTCGATTAATCTTGCTAAATAATGCAGACTGGCATTAACATCACTACCACGAATAGATTTTTGAAAAGCACTTATTACATCATAATAACCATCTTCATTTTTATCAAAATATATTTTAGCCTTACCATTAATATTTTTAAGAACATCAATCGTAACATTACCATCACTAGTACTATAATAAGATACTTCAAGTAAATTATATGATGACCTTAAATCATTACCACTTACTCTTGCTATATATTTAATTGCCTCATCTTCAATTATTAAATTAGGTAATATATTCTTTTCTTTAACTTTATGTAATGCTTGTATTATATCGTCTTCCTTTAAAGGTAATAATTCAAATAATTGACATCTACTTCTTATCGCAGGATTAATTGAGTGATATGGATTTGAAGTAGTCATGCCAATTAAAGTAATTAATCCAGACTCTAAATAGGGTAGTAATAAATCTTGCTTATCTTTATTCATTCTATGAATTTCATCAAGTACTAAAACCATACCATTATACATTTTAGCTTCTTCAATTACCACATCAAAATCTTTTTTATTATTAATTACAGCATTTAATACACGATGTTTTAATCCTAATTCATTTACTATTGCAAGTGCTATACTTGTTTTTCCAATACCAGGATTACCATATAATATCATAGAAAATAACTTTTTATTCTTAACTAAATTATATATTATTTTATTTTCTCCTACTAAATGTTGTTGTCCAACTATATCACTAATTTTATTTGGTCTTAATTTTATTGCTAATAATTCTTCCATAAATTCACCTTAAATATATTGTACTATAAAATCTAATTTAAGTAAATTATTTTAAAAAAATAACACGATAAAGTGTTACTTATTATTTAATTAGTTTTTTCTTCTTTTCTTCAGGAGTAGGCAAATTATTATTATTTTTACTCTCAATTAATTCTCTAATTTTACCAAAAGTTGTACGAAATTCAATAACACATCCACTATTTTCACTCGTTAAATCCTTAGCGGTTGGTAATTCAAGAGGAGTATCACTTCTAACAAAGAAAAATCCTTTAAAATATTCAGGATATCCCTTATATGGATCATACCTAGTAAAAGCAATATCAACATTATCATTTTTAAACATATTGTATAATGTTTCGTAATTAAATTTAATCTCAGTATTATCTGATTTCTTATAAATTCCATACATGGAATTATGGTCATTAAAAGCAGATGTATCAATATAACAGTAGAGTGATAAATTACTAGCTACAACTTCTGGTACATCATTACTCCACGAGTCAGCGTCATAATATTGTGGGGGAACAAATTTTATTTGCTTTTGCGCCTTTTTTAATAGTACATCCCATATACTAGCATAAAGGTTAAGCGTTCCTTCTTCAACCGACTTTGATAGTTCAACTTTTACATTTTCATAAAAATCTATTGAAAAGAGGTCAGCCAATTTTTTTACACCATTTATTTTTGCAAACTCACTATCATTATTTATTTGTTCTATTGCCTTTTTTAATTTTGGTATATATGTGCTATAACTAACTTTAACTTCGTTATAATCATTTTTCAAATCTTCAATAGTTGGTAAATTCCATTCTAATTCTGTATATTCTTTTTTAGGGTTATTATTAGAAAATCCAACATTAACACCGCAACTCTTAAACATGTTAAGTAGTTTTTCATAACTAAATCTAATCTTTTGTCCATCAGAATATTTGTAAATTCCATATTTAACATTATAGTCTTCTCTTGCAACAGAATTGAAATAACTTCTAATTTCCATTATATCGTATATTCGAGAAACATAACCACCATATTTTTCCATTTTTTCAAACGCATCATAATCTTGTGGAGAAATATCTTTTAGTCGCTTTTTAGTTTCATTAGCAATCATACATAATATATCGTTAAAAATTTCTTTTGTTCCTTCATCAAGAAATCTTAAAAACATTTTTTTATCTTCTTCTAGAAAATCCATTAAAAGAATTTCACTCATTTTATTAGCATTATTTATTTTTTCTTCTTCAGAAGTAACTAAAGTATTTTTATGGCCTTTTTCCATTGCTTTCTTTAAATTTGATAAAGATGTGGAAAGTAAAACAGTAACTATTTGTTCTTGCTCGTCACCAGTTGGCATGCCATATTGTATCATTGTCTTATAATTATTCTCTTTATCGTTAGTCTCTTTATCGAATCCAATAGTAATACCATTATCTTTTAGCATACAAAATAAAGCTCTATAGCTAAATACATATTCTTCACTCTTCTTCGAGTTTTTATCTGCATAAAAATGGCCGTGTAAAGTATTGTATACTTTTTCTTTTTGTGCAATTGTTTGCAATTCAGTCCTTACTACTACTTCTCCTAATTCTGGATTAGCATTTAAAAATTTTAAATCACTTCCTGCAAGATTAGCTAATTGTTGCAGTATCATATCATAAAATTCGCATGTTCTTTCGTAAAGTGCACTTAAATATTCATTCTTTTGTTCTGTGTAAAAATCTTTTGAAAATAACTTTTTAAATTTATTTATATTTTTTTCATCCATATATTTCATCCTTTCCTAATTGTTTTATATTATAATGCATAGCACAAAAAATATCAATAATATTGACATCTTTTTTACACAATTAGAATGTTACTTATTATTTGTTTAATATTTTTTCTTTTGGAGTAGGTAAGTTATTTTTATTCTTACTATCTATTACTTTCTTTAAGTTTAATACAGATGTAGTAAATTTAATTACATACATTCCATTAATAGTAGGTACTTTCTCACTATAATCCTCAGGATTAATTTCACCAAAATTATGCCTCATAAATTCAATATCAAAATTACATTTTGCAAACTCAATATCAATATTATCTTTCTTAAACAAATTAATTAACGATTCAAAACTAAATTGAATTTCATGCATATCTTCTAAGTTAAATTTATAAATTCCATGTACAATATCATATTTCATATTTTTAGTTATATTAACTAGCAAAAATACTTTAAATGATAACTTTTTATTAATATATATTGGTTCAACATCACTTAATTGTTTTTTTACTTCATTAATCAAAGGATCATTCCACCATATGTTATAAACTTTAATTGCTCCTTCATCAAGCAACTTTAACAATTCATTTAATTCGTTTCTAGAAGTTATATCCATATATTTCATTCCTTTCTTAATTACCACATATTATAGTTTATAACTTATTAATTGTCAATATTTATAAATATCTTTTATATTGTTTAACCTTTGTATTTCCTATATAAAACACGCTAATAGATAAACACTATTTTCACCATAATATTACATAATACAACAATAATATCAAAAGTAATTGACAAATCATATTATTAGTAGTACAATTAGATTGTATTATTTACAATAGTACAATTTAAATTTTTGAGGTGTGAAATGTTAAGAACAATAATTTATATATTATTTATTTTATCAAGTCTATATGGAGCATATTATTTAATTACAGCATCAGGTATATTAAAAAGAAAGAAAAAGAAAGTAATAAAGGAAGATAAATATAATAATTTTGCTATAATAATCGCTGCAAGAAATGAAGAAAATGTAATAGCAAACTTAGTTAAAAGTTTAAAGAAACAAAAGTATCCTAAGGAACAATACAACATTTATGTAATAGTAAATAATTGTACTGATAATACAAGCGAAGTTGCAAAAAAAGCTGGTGCCACAGTAATAGAATGCACTGATAAAGTAAAATCCAAAGGAGATGTATTAAAATTTACTTTTAATCATTTTAAAGATAATAAAGATATTGATGCCTATGTAATATTTGATGCAGATAATTTAGTACATCCTGAATTTCTATCTAAAATGAATGAAACAATAAATGAAGGATATACTGTAGCCCAGGGATTTAGAGAAACTAAAAATGTCGAAGATAATTGGTTAAGTTGTAGTTATGCAATGCTATATTACTTACAAAATTATTTCTTAAATAAATCAAGATACAATTTAGGTAAATCATCATTTTTAAATGGTACAGGATTTATGGTTAAGAAAAGTGTTATTGATAAACATGGATTTAATCCTAAAACAGTAACTGAAGATATAGAATTTACTGCAATGTGTGCAATTAATGGTGAAAAAATAGCTTTTGTCGAAGAAGCAATTACTTATGATGAGCAAGTTAACAATTTAAAAGTATCGCTTAAGCAAAGAAAAAGATGGTCATATGGTACAATACAATGTCTAAGAGCATATTTTAATGAGTTATTGAAAACAGGTTTTAAATCACATAGTTTTGAATGCTTTGATATAATATTATTTTATTCATCAATTATACTTCATGTAGTATTTAGTTTTGTTCCATTACTAATACTTGTATATGATATAGTTAATTTTAAATCTATAAATGAATACTTTATAATATATAATATGGTTTCAATAATTATTGGATATTTATTTGGAGTAATCTTTAGAATGTTGCTTATTAAAAAATGTAATCGTAGTATTATAGATAACATCGGAGGAATATTATTATTTGATTTATTTATACTTACTTGGTTACCTGTTAATGTAATATGTTTATTTATTAAAGATTGTAAATGGGATCCAATTAAACATAATAGAAATGTAGATATAGAAAACGCATAAAGAAAGACAAAAATCTTTCTTTTTTACATATTTATGTTAAATATATGTAAAAAATGTAGAAAAATAATAAATAATTTGTTATAATTATGATGTGATAATATGATAGAGATAGATAGATTACATATTAATACTAACAATAAAAATATACTCAATGACTATAAATATACTTTACTAAAAGAAGAATACCTTGAAGAATCTACAACATGTAATTCTTATTTATATGATATATATAAATATATGGAATATTTAGAAAGTATAAAAATAACTGATTATAGCAAAATAAATAAAGATGTAATCGAAGGATATTTAAAAAAATTAGATGATGAAGAATATAGTATATATTCAGTAGTTAGAAAAATTAGTTCTATTAAAAAGTTTCATCATTATTTATCAAAGAAATATAATTATCAAGATATAAGTAATAAGATAGATATACCTAGGTTTTATAAGAAATTACCTAATGTATTATCTATCGAGGAAGTAGATAAATTACTAGATTTTAATCTTGAAGATGAATTTGATTTTAGAAATAAAGCAATGATAGAATTAATGTATGGAACAGGACTTAGAGTTAGTGAATTAGTTAATTTAAAGATGGACCAAGTAGATTTAGAAAATTGTTATGTAAGATGTTTTGGTAAAGGTAATAAAGAAAGAATTGTCCCAATCGGAGAAATTGCTATGAAATATTTAAAAATATATATTAATAATTATAGGGATAGTATGAAAAAAGGATACATAACAGATAATATATTCTTAAATAATCATGGTAAACCAATAAGTAGGCATGGATTTTTGTATATATTAAAAAATATTGCTAGAGATGTAGGAATAGATAAAGAAATTACTCCACATATGTTAAGGCATTCATTTGCTACCCATCTACTTAATAATGGTGCTGATTTAAGAAGCATACAAATAATGTTAGGACATGAGAATTTAACTACTACCCAAATATACACTCACGTTAATAATGAATATTTAAAAGAAAATTATGATATGTACCATCCTGGTATAAAGAAAGGAAATGAATAGATGAAAGTAAATAAGTTAATGTTTAGAGAATATGACATAAGAGGCATATATGGTGAAGATATTGATGAAGAAATATCTTACTTAATAGGAAGAGCTTTTGCATCAAAATTAACAAAATTAGGGCTAAATAAGACAGTTTTAGCACATGATAATAGATTGTCTTCCCCAGTCATTAAAAAAAATTTATTAAAGGGTTTAATAGATTCAGGAATTACGGTATATGATTTAGGATTAGCAAGTACTCCAATGTGTTACTTTGCTACTAATTATTACAATGTAAATACAAGTATGATGATTACTGCTAGTCACAATCCAAAAGAATATAACGGATTTAAATTTAGTTATAATGGAATACATAATGCTTTTGGAGATCAAGTTAGAGAAATATATGATATCATTGAAAGAAAAGACTTTGTAGATGGACAAGGCAAAGTAATACCAAAAGATATAAGAAGTGAATATATTAAGTTATTAACTTCAAATATTAAGTTAGGTAAAAGAAAAATTAAAGTTGTATATGATTGTGGTAATGGTACCACTAGTATTATTGCGGATGATATATTTAAACAACTTAATGTAGAAGCAATACCATTATATAATATATCTGATGGAAGTTTTCCAAATCATCATCCAGATCCATGTGTCGAAGAAAATAATAGAGATTTAAAAGAAATGGTAATAAAAAATAAAGCCGATTTAGGTGTTGGATTTGATGGAGATGGTGATAGAGTAGGGGTAATTGATGAAAAAGGTAATATGATAGATATTGACAAATATATGATTATTATGTGGAGATATCTATACGATAAAGTTAATAAAAAAGAAGGATTCTTTGATGTTAAATGTACCAAAGCCCTAGAAGACGAATTAATTAAATTAGGAGTTAAACCAGTAGAAACTAGAACCGGTAACTCATATACTAGAAAGATAAGTCATGATGGTAATTACCCACTTGGTGGAGAGTTATCTGGACATGTTTACTATAGAGATAAATTCCCAGGATATGATGATGGAATATATGCAGGACTTAGAATAGTCGAAAGATTATCTCACACCAATGAAAAATTAAGTGAATTGTTAAATGGTATAAATAAATATTATTCTACTAAAGAATTAAAGATTCAAGTTGAAGATACCAAAAAGTTTAAAATAATCAATAAAGTAAAAGAATATGCAATAAGTAAAAATTATAATATTGTTACTCTTGATGGGGTTAAAGTTAAATTTAATGATGGATTTGCTTTAGTAAGAGCGTCAAATACAGGACCAAATATTACAATGAGATATGAAGGAAATACTAGATTAAGATTAAAAGAAATTGAAGATGAATTTAATAATATAGTGGAGAAAATACTAAAAGAAATAAATACATAATATCTTTATATAGTTACAATTAACCAAATAAAAAGGAGTGATAAAATGGCTAATAATAGTGAAGAAAAAAATTATGCAACAAAAGATTATGGTAATTTAACATTAGTTGAATTAAAATTTCAAGAAATGCGTAGAGAAGTAGAAAGAATTAACGAAATTGTAAATGATGTAAAAAGTAATTTAAAAGAATTAGTTAATGCAATAAATAAATTGGCTGGTTTAGTCGAAATGTCTACAATACCTACTACATCAACAACCATTGAAATAGACTTAGAAATGAAGAAAATATGGAATTTTGTTACTACACAAATAGAAAGATATGCTGGTTTAAATGAATTTACTATCAGTCAAATAAGAAAACTAGATGATTTATTAATGGAATTATTTGATGAAGACGGACAACTTATTACATACGAAATTGATGGAGAAGAAGTAACAGAAAGTTTCACAAGGCTATTAAAAAGTAAAGAAAGTGAAACAGCAATTACAAATTCAAACGCAGAAGGATATAGAGTTTATAATGGAAGTAGTGAAAAGATAAAAGGTGATTTAGCAGTCTCAGAAGATAGATGGGAAAACTTTGAAACAATATATACATATTTTATGAAAAAAGGATTAACAGATGAACAAATATCTGGAATATTATCCAATGTAGCAAATGAAAGTGGATTTGATAAAGATGCCAAAAATCCAACATCTGCAGCAAAAGGATTATTTCAGTGGTTAGATAATAGATACCCAGAAAGTTGGGATATTGAGTCACAATTAGATCATGCATGGGATGAAATGGAAAATGTTTTAATATATAATGGTAAAACAACATTATCAAGAATACAAAATTGTACAACTCCTGAAGAAGCATCAAATGTGTTTTTAGAATATTTTGGAGGTGCTGGTCCTGAAAATTACGAAACTAATGATTTAGCAGGTTTATATCCTACACGAAGAACAGATGCAAGAGATATATACAATTATATTCAAAAAATGAAAGCCGAAAGTACATACTAATATTAAAAAAATAAATATAAAGGAGTGATAAAATGAATAATAATAATGAAGAAACAATTCAAGAAAATAACGAAAATAGCATTGAAAGAAGAAAAACAGTTCTTGATGCAGCTAGCTATAGTGATTTAACATTAGTTGAACTAAAATTTGAAGAAATGAATAGGGAAGTTATTAGAATTAGAGAAATAGTACAATCTGTTAAAGAACAAATGACGCCATTAGTTAATGCGATAAACAAACTTGCAGGCTTAGTAGAAGCACCAACAGTGTCTATTGACTCTCTTACCAAAAATATTGACATGCAATTGGAAACAATAGAAAACTTTGTTAATGAACAAATTTCTAGATATACTGAAATTAATGAATTTACAGAAGAACAAGTCGATAAACTAATATCATTGTTAGATGAATTATTTGATGAAGATGGACAACTTATTACATATGAAGTTAATGGAGAAAAAGTAACAGAAAACTTTACGGCATTATTACGAAATAAAGAAAGAGAAGAAAGAATAAAAAGTGGAGAATCACTTATAAATATGATAGTGGGATTTGAAGGTTCCACACCTGTAGTAGGGGATAAATATATGGTAACAGTAGATCCAGGAAACAAACAACTTTTAGCAGTAGGAAATGGTATACTTTTAGGTAGTAATGCTAAAGTTTTTGCAGACCATGGAATTGATGTTAATAATATTAAATATGGTGATTTATTAGATATTTCAGTTGTAAATGCTGTTAGAGATGATATAATTAGTAATACCAAAAGTCAGGTTTTAGATATTCTTGATGCAAATAACATTACTTTAAACGATTGTCAAATTGATGCATTAACTTCTAGAATGTATAATACTGGAAATATAAATAGATTTGTTGAAATGTATAATAGATATGGAGACACACAAGAGTTATACGATAATTGGATGCAATATCCAGTATACGGACAAAACGGTGAATATTTTTCAACTTTAGCAGATAGAAGACAAAAAGAATGGAACTTATTCCATAATAGCATATATCCTGATGAACAATAATTTTCTTCTTTCTTTTTACAAATTTTAGTGTAATATATAAAAAGACTATTACTAGTCTTTTTATGCTTTGGAGTCTTATATCTAAACAAGAGAGTAGGGGTGGAGCCAATTTTTAGAGAACTAGAGAACTACGACCCCCAATGGTGTGAAATGTGAAATTGAGTTAAATTATATTTTATAGGAGGTCAAAATGTTAAAGAAAAGAAATCGGGGAGCAGTTGTTTATTCTGAATCTGCACCAGAAGGTTGGGAAGAAATTTTAAAACTTAAAGGTATTAGTTGGGCAAGAAGTCCATTACATGATAGCGACATTAACCCGACAGGAGAACCCAAGAAAGCACATTATCATATTATTTTATCTTTTCCTGGTCTTACAACTGATAAGACTGTCAATGATATTAAACAACGCTCTTCTAAAAAATACAACTTAACATAATATTAATTATAGGAACTTAATATATAATAAAAAAATAATACATATTATTACTGTCTCTTA
>CDYU01047721.1_pt1 | contig 13053 bp, 10 predicted proteins | sample 480701 | NCBI WGS metagenome assembly CDYU01 (sample SAMEA3182105, study PRJEB8094) | gut metagenome | biome: human; feature: gut; material: Stool; isolation source: human stools | place: Canada | collected 2013-02-26 | reverse complement strand
CCTGTAAACAGTGCTTTTATCTACTCCGATAGCTTCCGCTATTGCTTTTTTGCTCATCGGTATTTGCAACATCATAGAAATTGCATACCTTTGTTCCTCGGTTATATGTTTGCTCATCTGCAACTTTTTTTTCTTTGGACGGACAATTAAAGCAAAGATAGCAAACTTTATCCATTCAGAGTGAGAGAAAGGGGGACATTGTCTCTCTTTCCTCTCTGAAAAATAAATGTTTTTATTGCTTATTATCCGCACCCAAAAAGTTGCATTTATAAGTTGAACTCAAGTTTCTTGAATATTCAATTGCCTTGCGGCAAACGGCTTCGGTTTGTCAAAGTTGTCGGGGGTTTTATAATTATCGCTAAAAGCACACACCTTTTCGCATAGGCCACAGTTCACGCATTTATCCATATCAACGACAGGATACATAAACCCCATCACATCTGGTTTCATAGTGATTGCAGACTTGCCACAAATTGAAAAACAAGCGGTACAACCAGAACATTTCGCCTTATCAGTTATGCTTATCATACTTTTTGTAACTTTTTTAAACCAGCCTTAACTCTGTCCATAATAAATTGCTTTTCGTTCTTATCACAACCTACAAAAAATATTGTAATGCCTGTCCACATCAGAACAATAAGACTTTCCCATATAAACTTATACAGTGACATATCGACTGACAAAGCAAGAAATTTGACAAGCAATGGTATTGATAAGGACACGATGCAAACCAATAATGATTTCAGACAGACCAACCTAAAAAAGTCCAAAATATCAATTGGCACGATTCTCTTTATCATAATCATTCTCGCAATTAAACAAACAAAAGAGATACATATAGTGATAACCAAAGGGGATATAGGTCCGAAACCACTGTACAGCATAATATAACTTATGGGCAAATTTAACAGTTGAAGTCCACCTACAACAATTTGATAATTTTTAATATTACCCGTTGCCAACATTGCTGTTATTATCGGTTTTGAAATGGACTCTATAAGCATAAATATTAGAATCAGTTGTATGAACACAATTGTATATTCTGGTACTTCCTTTAGCCACAGGTGGACTACGTAGGAGGTATTAAGTAATAAAACTGAAGCCAACATCCATGTCAAAAAAAATGACAATCTCGAACTGTGAAAGATTAATTTGCTCATTTCCAGAAATTTAGATTGCGCATAATATTTCGTAATCTGAGGATTGACAGAAACCATAAAATTGTCTGCTAATTGTGATATTGCATTGCAGACTTGCATACTGATTGCATATGCAGAATTGACAACTGTACCCCAAAAGAGGTTGAGAATTATATTATTTCCTTGATTCCTTAACACACCGGAGGCAGCACCAATAAAATTCCATCCGGCAAATCGGCTCATATCTTTAAATATCTTGGGGTAGAATGTGAGTCGTACGTGACACTCTTCAAAATGTCGTCCGCAATACAAACCATACAGAAATCTTATTATGAGAGATATCATAAAAATTAGGATGGCATATATTACCAGCCGATCATTTGTTATAAATAAGATTAAAAAGGAAACACCAAATTTTAGTGCCACTTCGATTATACTCACATATGCAAATGCCGACATCTTCTCATGAGCAATTATAAGAGCATTATATGGAACACTGATAAGATTGACTGCAAATGTCAGTGTCGAACAGAGTAAGACAATATTTGCGGCCGAAATCCTTTCAGGGATAATATTCATTTTGGTATTTAAAAACCAATACCCTACAGTGCCACATAAAAAGATGATAATCACCGAAAGGCATAATTGTATGCTCAAAGATGTACTAAATATAATTTTCAACTTTTCTTTATCTTTTGTTCCTAATTCAAAAGTCAAAAACCTTGCAATAGCAGCCGAAAGAGAACCTGAAATTAGACTGAACAAAGTAACCATGCCACCTACAACACTGTAGATACCATAATCATTCACTCCTAATGCCACCAGAATGATTCTTGAAATATATAGGTTTGCACCCATAACCAAAATCATTCGGAAATACAGGAACAATGTATTCTTTGCTATTCGCCTATTATTATTGGTTGTCATAACAAGAATGACTAATGCCGATTAAGAATTAGCAATAAATTAAATTAGAATAATAGAAAGGATTATTAATTGCCTGATTAAAAAGTACTGCTTAAGCTATACTCAAATCAATCGCATTGAAAGATGTCACGAGTATATACTTTTGTTGTGCTATCATATAGTTCTGAAGAATATCGATTGGCAATAATCACATTCGAAATTTGCTTGAACTCATCCAAACGATTCACCACTTTACTACCGAAAAAAGTACTCCCGTCTTCCAATGTCGGCTCATAAATAATCACCGTAGCCCCTTTCGCCTTAATACGCTTCATCACACCTTGAATGGACGATTGGCGGAAGTTGTCGCTGTTTGATTTCATAGTCAGGCGGTAGACACCCACAACGCATTTTCTTTCCTCATTAGGATTGAAATCGCCACGATTGTAGTAGTCGTAGTAACCGGCTTTGTTCAATACCCTATCGGCTATGAAATCCTTGCGAGTGCGGTTGCTCTCTACAATGGCCTGTATCAAGTTCTCAGGCACATCCGCATAATTGGCGAGCAACTGTTTGGTGTCTTTGGGCAAGCAGTAACCTCCATAGCCGAATGACGGATTGTTGTAATGTGTGCCGATACGAGGGTCGAGGCTCACACCGTTGATGATGGCCTGTGTATCCAACCCCTTCATCTCGGCGTAGGTATCCAGTTCGTTGAAGTAGCTCACACGCAAAGCCAGATAAGTATTGGCAAAAAGTTTCACGGCCTCGGCTTCGGTCAGACCCATGAAAAGCTATATTTTCTTTTATCGCCCCTTCTTGCAGCAGGGCGGCAAAAGTATGTGCCGCCTCGTCCAAACGGGTATCCCCCTTCGGTCGGCCCACAATGATACGGCTGGGATAGAGGTTGTCATACAAAGCCTTGCTCTCTCGCAGGAACTCCGGAGAGAAGATGACATTTTCCGTAGCAAGCCTTTTTCGTACATTTTCGGTATAGCCAACCGGGATGGTACTCTTGATGACCATGATGGCATTGGGATTAACGCTCTTTACCAGCTCAATGACTTCTTCCACATGCGAGGTGTCGAAATAGTTCTTTCCCGGGTCGTAGTTGGTGGGAGCGGCAATAACCACAAAGTCCGCATCGCGATAAGCTGTCGCACCGTCAAGAGTAGCTGTCAAGTTCAATGGCTTTTCCGCCAAATATTTTTCGATATATTCGTCCTGTATAGGTGATTTCCGCTGATTAATCAGCTCCACCTTCTCGGGAACAACGTCCACGGCTATCACTGGATGATGTTGCGCCAACAATGTGGCAATACTCATCCCGACATAGCCTGTTCCGGCTACGGCAATCTTTATTTGCTTCATATTTTCTATCCTTGATAAATTTAGAATAATTGTCCTTATCAGTGCATAAAATATAATCGTTCAATCTATGAAGATGACAAAAGCCTTTTAATATACTATTCTATAGCTTTTGCATAAATTGATTACAAACATCAAACATTTTTTCTTTTGTCTTATCCAATTGATTTATAAGTTTGTACTGCAAATTTTCTATTATCTTGTTCTTTTCCGTTCTCGTTTCTTTGCCTATTTGTCTCATGTCTTCAAATGTTTGAAATGTAACTCGTTTCAAGATTTCATTGAACTCATATTGCATTTTTTCGATGTTTCTCAGTCTTTCTATACCATTTTGATATTCACTGACTGAGTTCATTTTAAATGAATAAGCATTTTCTTCTATCTTAGAATTAATATCACATTTGAAATGGTTTAGTTGTTCTCTTCTTTCTTTCTCTTCTTCATAACATCCCCTCTTTATCAAGAGTTTTATTATGATAGGTGCTGTATCTACCACCATAATTAGAATTGTCAACAACAAACTGACAAAAGAGATTTTTTTTGCAATTTCTTTTTTTCCAAGGTCGGCATCAGGGTCTTGTTCCCATTTTTTTATATAGCTCATTGCTACTATATTTGAAATGAGATTGTCTTGGCAAAATATGCCGGATATCTCCTTGTTTTGTTCTCTATTATTTTTCACACCATCAACAAGAGTGTTGTGTTCTTGTTGCGACCTGTTTCTAATTCTCTCCAATTCAGAATACTTTATGTTGTAGGAACTGTCTATTGATCGCATTCTTTGTTGGATTTCTTGTTGTTTCTCCTGTATGGATTGATTTATTCTTTCAAGTTCTGCATTTCGTCTTTTTATCTCATTATTCTCATTTTTTTGTATTTCTGTATATTCATGTCTGGCTTTCTCTAATCGATTATTTGTTTCTTCTACTTCTTCTGAATTTACTATTTTTTTCTCTATGTTTGATATTTTGCGTTTAGCTTCTGCTATTCTCGCCAACGAAGAATTGATTAGTTCATCATATCGACTCTTTAGTGATGAATATTGTGCAGTGAGTTGTTCTTTTTCTGTTGATAAAGTTTGCAGTAGAAAATCCTCTTGATATAATTTTTCTGTATCCAACTTTAATATTTCATCTTCTATTGCTTCTAAGCGTTCTCTGCTTTTTTCTGCTTTGTCTAACAAATGTTGATCATCTAATTTGTTTTCATAGTTGACTTGCATTTCTCGCTTTACAATAGGAAGATAATCCTTAAATACGATAATTTCTAAAGGTATGGAAACTGTAAACGATATGATTAGAGTCACAAACAGTCGAAATAGAATTGTAATGATAAATTTAATCATGGATAATATATCATATTTCTTCTTTTTATGTATTGTGGAGAGTAGTCCCCAATCAATACTCAATATGATAAATCCCCAAAATAAAATAAAAACCAAGGGATAAAATGCCGCTTTACCTGAAATATCTGTGACAGAATAAATGGCAAATCCCATGGTAAACATAGATAAAATGGATGTATTCAGCACTCCAATACCCAATACCATGAACTTTTGTTTATCAATGGGGCATGTTTTTAATACATCTATATCTGCTCCACCAATATAACAGATAATTTTTTCTAGTACGTTCACAGTTTATTCTATCGTTATTATAGCTAAATATCATTAGCTAATTTGCTGTTTTTGTGCTTTCTCGCTCATTGCTGCAATGAAACCTTTGCGAGATTCTTCTATCATTTTGAAAAAGAATGCAGCCTCTTGATCCAGATTTTTTCTTAGCATATCATAGTAGAATGCATCTTCTTCATATTGTTTCGCTTCATTTAGTTGCTCTTTTCTCCTTAGTCCAAATTTCCTTATGCTCTCTTGAAAAGTGTTAGACATCTGATTAATCTTCATTTGGGCAAACTCTGTTAATGCGGTTTTTATTTGCATTGCTTGCACACTTCTTTCGCCTTCATATTGTTGTAGCTTGGAGGCTATCAGTCTGTCTCCTGCTATTTTTATTAATTCAATCTGTAGATTGGTATAAGCCTCTAACAATTTTTCATCAGAAGCAAATAGCTTTTTTAGTTTTTCAACATTTAGCCTTTCCCATTCACGTTTGGAAATATGCAAAGAGAAACTGTTCGCTATTTCTGGATGTGTATCCAACTTTTGGGCTATGACATTCAAAAGTTCTTCATTTTCATTTCCGAAGTATTCTTTCATTTGATTTGCAATAATTTGAATGTCATTTTCATCCATATTATGGAATGTAGATAAATATTTTTCTTCCATTGTTGAAATTTTATTATATTTAAAGATTAATGTCACATCTGTAGAAACCGAGATATATTCCCAGATCTTATAAATACATAGTCGGTTTGTAATAATTTTTCCATATATATGGTTTCCTCTAAAATTGTAAGACAGTGGGTGTCACTACCTATCAAGTCGTAGAGGTTATTCTTTAATAACCACTCTGCCTTCTTCTTGACAGTCAATCCGTATGAACCTATTAATGCAAAAAGATTGAGTTGAAACTTCACACCTATGTCTTTTAGGTGTTGGTAATCTGATTCACCCATATAAACATACCGTTCCGGATGGGCAAGGATAGGGTGGTAACCTTTAGCCTTGATGCGGAACAGGATGTTGCTCAATCCCATCGGAGGACTAAAATAAGAGGTTTCCACCAACAGGTGGTTTCCATTCTCGCCCAAAGGCAACAAGTCATTCTTTTCCAAACGCTCCTCAAAGAGATTGTCGAGCATATTTTCAGCCGCAAGATGTAGCGTTATCGGGCCGGTGTAGGTGGCTTGTAGTTCCGCGAAACGCTCCCGGAGGTGTGCCGTGGTATTGGGTATGTCCTCCATGATGTGCGGCGTCAACCACACGGCTTTCACGCCCAGCTCTTCATACAGACGCAGTATCTCCAACGCTTCTTCCACAGTTCGCACCCCGTCGTCCACACCCGGCAGGATGTGTGAGTGCCAGTCGGTAAAACCTTCGAATATACCGCTATCTTTCAATGGTATGCATTTCCTGAACGGCCACACAATGATATAAAGATTTTGTTTGAAAAGGATTTATTGATAACTATTTGATAGACAGCTATTTATGGCTAATTATGTTTTTCGTCGGAGCCGTAATGGTAGCCCGAGCCGTAACCGTAGTGATAACCATAGCGATAGCCGTAACGGTATCCGTAGCGACCACCGCTTCCCTCGGTTCCGTTCAGGATCAGGGACATGTTCTTGTATTTTTTCTCCCCGTAGATTTTCTCCAATTCAGCAAGCATACTCCGTTCAAGCAATCCTGCACGAACCACGAAAATACTACGGTCTGCCAGCTTCTCGATAATCTGCGTGTCGGCTACTAATTCGATGGGCGGACAGTCGATCAGCACATAGTCGTATTGCCCCCTTACGGTATCTATCACCTGCTTCAGGCGTTCATCGAACAATAGTTCCGTTGGGTTGGGAGGAATCGTCCCCACGGGTAGTATATCCATAGATTTTTGCTTCGGATCGGATACGATGATTTCGTTCAGGTTATCGATACGGCCTCCCAAATAGTCGCTCAATCCCTTGGCAGGAGAGTCGATATAGGATGACGCAGATCCGTGGCGGAGGTCACCGTCAATTACCAGCACTTTCTTTTCTTTGATGGCAAAGCTCACGGCGATGTTCATGGTCAGGAACGATTTGCCACTGCCCGGATTGAATGAGGTCACGATGATGACATTCGATGTCTTGTCCTTGCCGGTCATAAACTCCAGATTGGTACGCAATACACGGAACGCCTCGTTGATGATGTCACGGTTGCCCTCCTTGACGACAACGGCCTTGACTTCCTGCGGCTTTTTCCCGAATATTCTTTTCTTCTTTCTTGTAAACAGCGGAATCTCGCCGATGAACGGTACGGTCACACTCTCCAGATCTTTCCTTCCCCGTACACGGGTATTCATATTCTCGCGCATGAAGATAATGACTATCGGAAGGAGCAGCCCCAGAGCAAATGCGACCATAAAGATGTTCTTGCGTACAGGGGATGTCGGCAACATACTGCCGTGCGGTGGAGTGACAATGCGGGTATTATAGGCCGTAAATGCTTGCGAGAGTTCGTTCTCCTCGCGTTTTTGCAGCAGGAACAGGTAAAGAGCCTCCTTTACCTTCTGCTGGCGTTCCACCGAAAGCAGGTATTTGGCCTGTGTAGGGTTGGCCGCTATACGTGATGTTGTCTGTTGCTCCGTCTGCCGTAAACTTTTTATCTGCGAATTCAAGGTTACTATCTGATTGTCGATAGACCTGATTATCGCCCCACGCATGGATGCCAGAGCCTGATCCATATCCACGACCAGCGGATTTTCTGCGCTGCTGTTCGCAACCAGGCTGTTACGCTGCAACAGTTGTTTGTTGTATTCGGCAATCTGCGATTCGATGTTGGCACTCTCTATACCGGAATTGGCCGGAAGCAGTTGGGTACGGTTGGCATCGTTGGCTAAATAGTTCCGGATGTAACGGGTCATGTAAAGCTGGTTGTTCAAGGCCAGGATCTGTGCGTTGGTCGCACTGCTTTGGGCCATGTACATGCTCGATGCCGCCTGCACATCGGGTAACAGGTGTTCTGACTTGTAGGAGGAAATATCCTCGTCCACGTTCCCCAGCTCCTGTTCGATTACTCCCAGACGCTCATTGATGAACATTGAGGTACTGACAGCAATCTGGTTCTTGTCCTTCACCCAGTTCTCGTTATAAACGGAAATCAACATACTCAATATATCTTCCGCCCGCTGTGTAGAGTTATCCTTGAATGCCAGGTCTATAACCGACGCTTTCTCGTTATTCAATGAAACGGACAGATTGGATGAGCAGGAGTTTACAGCGTTATACAAATTGGATTTGCCTACATATAATGTATATGCCTTGCCTTTCACGTAATTGGGTGTTGTATTGATAATGATTTTCCCCAATGGTGTAGGAATGGAGTCGAGCAAGTTTCCCTTTATATCCTTTTCGTCAAGATCCGTCCCGTTACGTATAAAGTCGGATAGGAATAACGTGCCGTCCGGCTGCACTTCCAGCGTGAAACCGGCTGATTCATTTTCAGGCAAGTCATTTATCGTTACATCCACTGGTAATGTCAGTCCATAGGCCACCTGACGGTGGAATTTTCCTGGAACGAAGTAATTCATATCCAAACGCAACCGTTTAACTACCTCAGTCATTAAAGACGGTGACTGAAAGGTGATAAGTTCGTTATTCACATTTGTACCGGATTGGAACAACCCGAACTCCGAGAAGGATTCCAGATCCGAGGAAAACGACTTACCTTTGGAATCTTCTTTGACCAATACCGAAGCGGTACGTGTATAAACGGCAGGGGTACGTAACAGATGAACGGTAGCGGCACCGACCGTTACCACTAAAGACAAGACGAACCACTTCCACCTTGCGAGACACAGATACAACAGATCCTGTATCCGCAGGAAATCATCCTGCTGTCCCGGTTTTATATTCTTTTGATTTATGGCCATATCTGATTTTATATTTATTTCACAATTAACACGGTAATGGTAGTCAGCAGCGAGGCCAACGACATCCAGAAAGAAGCAGAACGGACGTTATTGCCGTTGACAGTCGCCTGCCGTGCTTTCATTGAGTTAGGTTCCACATAAACTATATCGTTCTGCTGTAAATAATACACGGGAGAGGCATAAAGGTCGTATCCTGAATTCAGGTTAACCTGATACAAGGTCTGTTTACCGTTTTCCTCCCGTTGTACCAGCACATTCTCCCGTTTCCCGTAGACGGTAAGGTCTCCGGCCATGCTTAAAGCATCCAAAAGCGTCAGCTTGTCCTTATCGATATTGAAGCGTCCGGGGCTAGCAACCTCACCCAACACGGAAACGGTTAGGTTCATGAACTCAACTGTAACGACAGGGTCTTTCACGAGATTCTTCGAAACCAGTTCCTCTTTTATATACGAGGCGATTTCCTCGCGTGTCATTCCCGCCACATGGATATGCCCCAACACTGGAAAATCGATATCTCCATCCTTGTTGATCGTATATCCTGATATCCCCTGGCTATTGGATGTTCCCGATGTCGTACCGATCTGTCTGGATATGATCGGAAGGTTGAAAAGGTTCATCAACAAGGGGTCCTTGCTGTTGACCAGTATTGAGATCTTGTCTTCGGGACGCACCCGGATTTCCAGCGGGTTCAAGACTTGTTCTGCGGTACCCCGTTTCAGGTCCGTGAAATAAGCGACTTTCGGCGTGGCACATGATCCCAGCAGGAAAGCCACGGTCAATAAGAATAAAATGTATCTGATTTTCATATTTCATTGATTTTTATTTGTTGGTTTTCTGTTCCGATTGAAGTTGTCCGATAGATTTCGTCAGCCTGATGTTGGCAAGAGTCCATATCAGGATATCGCCCAGCACGATCCAGTTCACATTGAGATAAAGGGACAGAAGAATATTGAGCAGTATGAATATTGTTGATACGGAAACAATGATAATCATGGCATTGCGCTGCTTTATTCCGAGAGCAAGCAGCTTATGGTGGATGTGGTTCTTGTCCGGCAGGAACGGGTTCTTCCCGTTGCGTACCCGATGCAGGTAGACCCGGACCACATCGCAGCATGGAACCAGCAAGGGTGAGAAGGCCAGCACCATCGGATGTACATTTCCTGTATTATCGTCTAGACCGCACATGGTCAGTTTGAAACTGAGGAAACAGAGCATCATGCCAACGGTCAAACTGCCTGTGTCACCCATGAAAATCTTCCTTCCGTGCTCGGCGTTCCCGAAAACATTGTAATAGAAGAACGGTACCAACACTCCCAATGTGGCGAACGCCAGTATGGCATAGACATGCTGGTGGAGCATGAAAAAAGTCAGACCGTAAAACAGGCAGGCGACACTGCATAGCCCGGAAGCCAACCCGTCAATGCCGTCGATCAGGTTGATGGCATTGATGATGAAGACCACGATTAAAATGGTCAAAGGATACCCCAGCCATAACGGAACCGCATGAATACCTAGGATGCCGTGCAGGTTATTGATATATATTCCACCGGCGATAAGCATCACGCCACACAGGATCTGAATGACAAACTTGGCACGATAACGGATACCAATTAGGTCATCGGCCATGCCGACCAGATACAGTACCATGATGGAGCAGAAAGCAAAAGCCAAAGGCCGTACATTGTTTCCGATTTCAGACAACATTTCCGAATGCCCCAGTGCCATATTGATTCCCAGTAACAAAGCTATGGTGAAAAACACGACCGGTTTGAACGCGATACCACCCAATCGTGGCACCGCACAATGATGTATCTTCCGTTCATCGGGAAGGTCGAACAGCTGTTTGCGAAAAGCGATTAGCAGAATCTGGGGAATGACGATACTCGCACAGAGAACACAAAGCAAAAATGCCAGTGAACAATTTACAATCCAAAAATACATATATTCAGATATTGTTTTTTATTTGCGTAAAACCGTGAATAAGGATTCCAGACTTTTCCATATCAGGAAATGACTTCAATCAAATCGGGATGAACCTCAGCCGATATCCCCATAATCCCCTCAAGCATCACGACCACCCGGCGGTTGCGTTTCCCTTTTACCCGCATAAACACACCCTTAACTCCATCAAGCTTGCCGCCGTGGATACATACACGGGTACCTTTCCGTACGTCGATTTCATCCGGCTTATAATAGGCCGTATCCTTCTCATACAGGGAAGCTATTTGGATGAAACTGTCCATCTGGTCGTTTGGCACGGTGATATATTCCATACCCGTGCTTTTTTTCCACATGGCGAATTGCAGGAAGTTGTACCGTTTCTTGAATTCGGTGATCTGCGAATGGCTGGCGTGGACGAAAACCAGACTCGGTATGACCGGCACCAGCCTTGTCGACTTCACCCCGTGATAGGTCTTTACGGCGTAATGTTTCGGAATGAAATATTCCAGACCGTATTCCTTGTCCTTCAGCCTGTCCTCCGCCATTTTCTCATTCTTGTAGGCGCGCATGACGAACCAGCGGACCTGCTTTTTTTCTTCCACCGTAGAAAAACTCATACCCATATTGCCGGGATTATTTTATAGGTGAGGATATACCCCTAGTTCATGCCAATTCGTATATTGGTATGTATTACAACGGATTACATTTCCTTTATTCATAATATCCACTATCAGTCCCATACTTTTGACAAAGTGTACAGACCTCATTTCCGGGGCTTCTGCCGCTACTTCTCTTGGCAAGAGAAATATCCGGGGATCATATTTTACGTAACTGGTTGACGGACAGATAGAAATACGGAACGGCATTATGGTACTTATCCGACATATGTTAAGCAAATACACTCTGTATGAATGTTTTGGTTAATTTTATCACCCGTTTTCTATTGTTTTTTCAATATTTTACGTAACTTTGCACATTATAATATTTCTCTTGCCAAGAAAACGAGCCGTATGCTCAACAATTTTTATTGTATTACAAAACGCCTTCAAAAATCCATTTTTAAAAACATCCGATTTTAAATTGTCAATAAGAATATCTCCAACGGTATCCTGCCGCTATATTGATAGTTCATGGATCTTTTCTGGTACTTTTCTTTTTAAGAGAAATATCGGGAAGGGATAGTATCTGACAATCAGAATTATATATGAATCCTGAAAGTGATCTGTTCAACAATCATACCGGCATTTGAAACATTTTCCTTTGGAGAAAACAATTTTTTATCATACGGACGGGTACTTTCCCATATTTTGATTATCTTTGCAATGTGTAATATTTCTCTTAAAAAGAGAAGCAGGAACGGCACAGCCTTTTGTCCGGTATTCTGCGTGCCGCATCCGTCTCCGTTATAAGGATTTGAGTATGATGTCATTTGCTTTGTCTACCTGTGAGGTGTCCAGCGAGGCGAGGTAGATTCTGGTTGTGTTTTCCGAATCATGTCCCATCGCCTCGCTGATGGTTGCTAGCGGCACATTCTTGCTTCTGGCAATACTCGCCCATGCATGGCGCGCTACATACATGGTGAGCGGCATACCGAGCCCGAGCCGTTTCCCGAGTTCCTTGAGTTTTCCGTTGATGAAATGCGCTGCGCTCCTGTACTGCCGCACGGCATCCTTGGCCGTATCCCTGATGACCGGAAAAAGGTAGGGGCTGTCATTGTGCCCATACCTGTCCAGGATCTCCTGCATGGGCTTCTCCCATTTAATGGACAGACGCCGGCCGGTCTTCCGCCTGCGGTAGGTCAGCACGCCGCTCTTCAGATCAGCCTTTTTCAGGTAGGCGATGTCGACGAACGACATGCCCCGGGTATAAAAGCTCAGCATGAACATGTCCCTGGCGTATTCCATGCCCGGGGAAAGGCGCAGGTCCAGGTCACGTATCATGCGGACCGCTTTCAATGGAACAGCACGTTTTACGGTCTTGTCTATTCCGGTGTAGACATGCTTGAAAGGGCTGCGCTGTACCGTCAGTTCCCTGTCCACCGCACGGTTGTAGACGGCACGCAGGTTCCGCATGTAATAGGAGGTGCTGTTCGGACATATCCCCTTGTCCTTCAGCCATGCCTCGTATTCCAGCATGAGGGTGGAGCCGATATCCTCCAGCGGGATGTCGCCGTC
>CDYU01031583.1_pt1 | contig 13256 bp, 7 predicted proteins | sample 480701 | NCBI WGS metagenome assembly CDYU01 (sample SAMEA3182105, study PRJEB8094) | gut metagenome | biome: human; feature: gut; material: Stool; isolation source: human stools | place: Canada | collected 2013-02-26 | reverse complement strand
GTCATCAAGGGTTAAATGTTTGTTTTTGCTCATTGTCTGAGACCTCCTTTTCTCAGACTTAATGCTACCACAAAATCTTTCTCTCACTAAATGCAATCGTAAATTCTACTGTTGCATTTACTTTGAGAATTTACTTACATAATATTGTCAATACATCATATTATGATATATACTTGACATAATGCAATTATGTTGATATACTAAATATGTAACAATTGTTGTAAAAACGAGGAGGCTGGTTCCAATGTACTAATTTGTCTTTTTTATAATATAGATTAAAAGTCTATGGAACAATTATAGGTAAAATGTTTTTATATTTATTTACAAGACATTTAAGAAGAAAGGAAAGAATTATATGAATATTTTTAAAAAAATATTTGCAGTTGTTTTATGTATTTCTATATTATCATCGTTGGCATTGCCTACATTTGCTGCTCAAAGTAATATTGAGCCAGAAATTGTATCCGCGAAACAAGCACTGGCACATAACCATGCACAAGAGTATAGGGAAAACTACAGTCTTACAGATGAAGCAAAAGAAAGAGAAAAAAATATCGTAGACCTTGTATGTAAAATGCAAGCTAATGTAATTGATAAATCAATTGCTTGTTCCGAGTTAGAGTCTATTGGTGTATATGAATTGAAAGCACCTGTGACAAAAAATGAAGCTGCTATTCCTTATTCAACAGAACCAAGTAATGTGAAAATAAATGATGTAACTGTGCTATTTGATTCATATAATAATCAGTGGTTAGTATGCGGCGGCGGTTATTGGCCCGATGATTCAAAATGGATTAAGGATGTTCCTACGAATTTTTGGCCAAGTGTAGGACAACAGTTAAATGTTGGTGGTTATGACGGCATAGGAGTAAAATTATACAATACATCTGGAACATATAATACGAGAGTAAAAAGAAGTTATGCATATTACTCTGATGGAGATAATGATTATTATAATTACAACCCTATGATTTGTGAAGGAAGAAAAGGTGCTTTTTTCGAGTATCAAGATAAAGCTGTTGTTACTGCCACAACAGGTTTTTTCAGTTCATATAAATATATAGGTAAACATTTCGCTGCTATGGTAATTTATGATAGTAATTTTGCTAACTTTAATGGATATGCACGAACAAATTATATACATACTTGGTCGAATGCTCAAATTGAAAATGTTAGTTTTGGAGCAAATGGTGATTCACCAACATTTCAGGTGACTATTGCAAATTCCAGTAAATCTTTCAATTGTTTTTCGACTTCTGAAACAAGATTTTAAAGTTTTGAATCAGGGGGGGAGTTTAAGTGAGGTTAGAAATCGGTTTTTTGTCATGTTGCGTATTATTTATATTTCTATTTTTGAGTTTGTTTTTGTACATAAAATACTTTAAACGTAAGAATGCTGTACCATTTTGGATACTTGCTATTTGCCTATGTATAATCTCAATTATTTTTACAATTATGAATTATTATTTCGTAATGTGGATGTGCGTAGCTATCGCTTTCATCTCTTGGTGCGTTGGCTTTTGGATATCCCATCGTAGCAATTGATAATCAAAATGATATATGGTATTTCTATGCCGTTATACAACTCAAAAAAACAATTATAATCCCCTGTAAAATGACCTTGTCAAGTAAAAGTAGACATTCAAAACCACCAACTATCCGAATCCCTGTTCAATCCTGCATTGAACAGGGGTTTGTAATTGAGTTTGTAGAAGCGGTGATGAAAGTGATAGTAAAGGGAAGAGAAAACCGCGACCAGCTTGAAATATTCAGCATAGAGGGATTTGTGCCGGCAGACCATTTGCTCAGAAAAATAGACAGCGCGGTAGATTTCAGCCATATATATGACATAGTGGAAGATTTATACTGTGCGGATAACGGCAGACCGAGTATAGACCCTGTAGTAATATTTAAAATGGTATTGATACAGCATTTATACGGATTGCCGTCACTCAGAAGAACGGTAGAAGAAATTAAAATGAATGTGGCGTACAGATGGTTTTTGGGATATCTGATGAACGAACAGATACCGCATTTTTCAACCGTAAGCTACAATTTCAAGCATAGATACACCGAAAAAACAATAGAAGAAATATTTTATTGGATATTAAACGAAATAGAAACGGCAGGATATTTATCACCCGAAGCTGTATTTGTAGACGGAACGCATATTAAAGCAAACGCCAATTTAAAGAAAGCGGTCAAAAAGGCGGTACCGCAGGCGGCAAAGATCTACGAAAAGCAGTTGATGGAAGAAATTAACGAAGAGCGAAACGACCACGGCAAGAAGCCTTTTGACGAAACTAAACCGCCCGAGGAAAAGGAAATTTCGGAATCTACAACCGACCCTGAAAGCGGCGTGTTTCACAAGGGCGAGCATAAAAAGTGTTTTGCTTATACAGCTCAGACATGCTGTGATAAAAACGGATATGTAATGGATGTGACGGTAAACCCCGGGAATGTACACGACAGCGTAGCATTTGACGGATTATATGACAGACTTGTAGAGAGAAACACCGAGATAAAGGCAATAGTAGCCGATGCGGGCTACAAAACACCGTGGATAAGCAAGAGGATACTTGATGACGGCAGAATACCCGTATCACCCTACAAAAGACCGATGAGTAAGAAAGGCTTTTTCCCGCCTTATGAATATGTTTACGATGAATATTTTAACTGTGTTATATGTCCTGAAAACCAAGTGCTGAGCTACGCTACAACCAATCGAGAAGGCTACCGAGAGTTTAAGAGTAAAGGCTACATTTGCGAAAACTGTCCGTCAAGGCATTTATGCACCGAAAACCGAAAATTTGAAAAAACCGTCACTAAACATATATGGTCTGATTACCTTGAAACGGTAGAAGACATCAGGCATACGCCGGAGTACAAGGCTTTGTACGAACGACGAAAAGAGACAATTGAACGGGTATTCGCAGACGCGAAAGAAAAATACGCTATGCGATATACTCCATACCGAGGCTTATCCCAAGTTACAAATTGGGTTAGGCTTAAATTTGCTGCAATGAATTTAAAAAAGTATGCACTGCATAGGTGGAAAAGATCTCACCAATACAGTGCTTTAATTAGGCTATATACATTTTTTGCTAAAACAAAACTCATAACCCTAAATATCGCTTGAAATTTAGGGTTATTCGACAGACTGGGCAGTCCGTTTTTACGGACTGCCTTTTTTATTGCGTTTTTCTTTTGCTTTTGAGATTATACACCCCGAAAACAAAATCGGTTTCTTCCTTTTGATACCTTCTTGTATATTTGCGCAGGCCTTACATGGAGACGCCGGAGCCGGTCTCAATTTCAATCTGCTCAGGTGCCTTGTATTCAACCGAGATTTTCCCGTCGCCTGTTTTTCTGCATTTCACGCTCACGGTTCCGTAAGGCGTCGGGTATTCCCCTTCCGCCCACTCAAGACCGCCAAGCTCGGGATAAATGCCTATCCTGCGGCAGCCCGGCTCAAGGAGACGTATCCCCAGCACCCTTTCCGCCAGAAACGCGGCAGGAGCCGACGACCAGCCGTGACACAGGCTGTGCCTGTAACCGATATAGCAGTGAGCTCCGTTATCCCCGTGAATATCGTACTCCCCCGACAGCGAGTCAAGCGCCGCGCCGTCCTTCAGCCAGTCGATGTCGAAATCCTCCCAAAAGGTGGTGGCTCCGGCTTTAAGCATTCCGCCGTAATATGTTTTGAGCATCGAAAGCGCCTCGGCTGTTTTTCCCGCGTCGGCAAGCGCCGAAAGCATATAATAGCTCATAAAGGTCGAAAAGCCTTTCGCCCCGCCGGGAAGCAGCACTTTCTCGGCGGCGCTTACGGGGTCGGTATGCCCCGCGAGCACCATAAGGGCGGCCGGAGCCTTCAATTCGCTCACGTCGGAAACCTTGCTGCCGAGCAGCTTGCATTTTTTTAGGCACTTATCTGCGAGTTCCTTTTCGCCCATGACACCGCAAAGCTCTGCTCCGGCGTCGAGCGACATCGCGAAAAGCGCGCGCACCCCCGCTTTCGCCTCCTCCCTGCCGTAGGTCGGCCAGTCTAAAAAATAGCCCATATTAAGCTGACCGAGCTTATCGCCGCCGTCGCTCTCAACCAGAGCGCAGAGCTGCTCAAGCAGTCCCTTGATATATTCCCTGTGAGACAGGGCGAAATCCGTCTCTCCGGTGTAGAAATACAAGTCGCGCGCTATCAGCAGCCACCACATTGCATATGTGACCATATTATTCGGGTACATCGGCAGCGGATTGTTGCGGCTCGCAAAATCAAGTCCCCTCAGAATACACGGATCGTTTCCGAAAACCGTCCGCACGGTCAGCATCTCAGGGTGCATATCCCCTATCCAGACCAGACGGTCACGCTTTATGCCGTCCCAGATCATTCCCTGCATATTGAGATGACAGGTATACGCCGCCACACTGTAAATATCGTTAAGTTCCCCGTCGCTGCAGCGGAAGCTGCCGAGATAGGGTATGTCCCTGTAAGTAAAAACGCCCAGTACCGATTTGATTTTTACCATGGCGTTATCGCTGAGCAGCTCTATGCGGATAAATCTGTATCCGGTCTGCGCGAACTCCATATCGCTGAACATCGGCAGCCTTACCGTGAAATCGCGCATTGAGTGATCGTTGGTTGAGTTCTTCTCGCCGATATCGCTCATCGCCTCTCGCGCCGATTCGCCGAAAACCAGCCTGAACTCGGGTATGCCGCTGTCGCACCCGAATACCTCGGTAAGGATTTTTACGCCGCCCGAAAACTCAAAGCCGAAATCAAGCAGAACCGCCGCATGTTCCCCACCGCCGGAATTGCTCATCACAAGGCAGTCCGGCTCGGTCGTGGAAATCTGTATATCCTTTTTTATAAAAATATTTTCCTCGCCGCTTACGTCTCCCGCCTTGAAAAGCAGTTTTTCGGGCATAAGATACTTCTTTATCTTTTCGTCCTGTCCGCAGAAATTCATTTTTGATATCATGGCGCTTTAATCCTTTCGTTCGCAGATATAATGTTATTCCAGAATATTTGTGGTTATATAATCGACGCCCCAGCCGGCGAGCTTCTCGCCCTCCTCGGGTGAGTCGCAGGTCCAGCAGTTGACGGTTATGCCGTTATCGTGCAGTCTTTTTATGTTTTCCTCATTAAGACGCTGATAGAAAATATCAAGATCGATGCGGTCGCCGGCAAGACGGCTTATAAGACCGTCGGTAACCTCTTCGCCCGTAAGGAACTGAACCGGCTGTTCGGGAAGTATTTTTTTGACGTCGGTCAGATTTCCGTAATCAAAGGAAATAAATATCGTGTTCTCAAGCTGTCCGATGCTCTCGGTGATTTTAATTATTTCCCCGATATGCTCAAACGCGAATCTGTTTTTCAGCTCAAGCACGGCCGTTTTCTCGTATTTGCGGCATATCCTCATATACTCCTCCAGCGACGGTATTTTCAGCTCGATTCTTCCCGCGCTTCCGTCGTTGTCGTTCAGATATATGTTTCTCAGAACCTCAAAATCCGTATTTTCCACGGTCAGGCCGGTATTGGAGACATTCGAGGTGACGTCATCGTGAATAATGACATATTTGCCGTCCTTTGTGATATGTACGTCGGTTTCAATTCCGAAATAGCTGCGGTTTCCCGCCGCGGCGAAGGCGATCGAGGTATTCTGCGGCTCTATTCCGCTGAGTCCCCTGTGCGCTATCATCTTGGTTTTGCTTTTTTTGATTTTAACAGTCTGCATTTTTACCACCTCAGAAATATTCGATAATATATTTTAACGCTGCGCAAAAATTTCTATTGCTCTTTTTTCCTGCGTTTAAATCGGTACAGCAGTATCGCGCCGGCAGCAAGCGCCGCCGCAGCTGTCACAGACACCGCGGTAATAATAATTGCCGCCGAAACACCGCCGTTTTCCGAGACTTCTGTGCCGTCAGACTCTTCCGCCTCAGCAGCGCTTTCCTTATTCTCTGCGCTATCAGTGACTTCTGTGCCGTCGTCGGTCTGCGGCCCGGTTGGTTCGGCAGAATCCGGCGGGGACTGTGTGCCCGCATTTTCTCCGGAAGACTCGGGATTTCCTGCCGGTCCGCTCTGGCTTGCGCTCGGACCGGACTGTGAGCCGGTGTCCGAATTATCTGCGGACGGCGTATCCGGCAGCGTGTTGAATGAATCCTTCACAATATCCGGCTCGCCGTCATACGGCACCAGCAGTATTCCGTTCGCCAGGCTTCTCTGCGCCCCGTCGCTCGGACTGTTGGCGACCTTCAGGCCGCCGTCGTTTATAACCATGGTGGTGGAGCCGCCTCCGTCAAGGTGGATCGCGTTATAGCAGCCCTGCTCGAGCATAAGCTGAGCCAGCTGATAAACGGTTATGCCCTTGCTGTATCCGGGCTGACGCCCGTCCACCGTAAGCATTATAACCATTCCGTCCTTCTTTACTCCGACCGCCGTCATGGGCGACAGGGACGAATATCCGCCCGTATCCGAAGAACCGCTCAGCCCCGAATTTATCCAGCCGTCGATAATAAGCATCTGTACCCCGCCCATGGCGAATTTTACGTTGTTCCATCTCTCCTGCGCGTATTCAAAGCTGAAATATACCGTTTGTCCCGGCTTCAGTCCCCTCAACATATCCTTATAAAAATTACAGCCCGACAGCACAACGCAGCCGTCTTCTATCCCGGTGTTTCCCTTTCCGGGCTCGGCAAGCCTTTCGACGGTGCCCTCAAGCACGTCTCCGCCCCTGACCTTGCCTTTCTTTACTCTGATTACAACCTCCTGACCTCCTGTGCTGTCTGTCATGGTGGAGGCGCCGAACTTATCGGTATACAGAACCAGCGCGTCCGGACAGTAATCGGAATATGAGCCGTCCATGCGCATACGGTTTATATGATTCACAGTATATGAATTGTCTTCCGTATAGAAAGTGATGTCCATATGCGGCGCGTAATCCACGAAAGCGGTATTGTCGTCATACATCGCGATGCAGTAGGGGTCGCACCCGTTAGGCGGATTGGGCTCGCCTTTATACGGAACCGGCGGACTTGTATACAGCTCCCCGTCCTGAACCATAAAATCAAAAGGTATTCCCAGGCCTTCGGAAATATCCATCGAGAAAAAACCGCCGTTTATGCCGCCTATGACTCCGCCCTCATATATCGAATCCGCGTCCTGCGACATTCCGAGCAGGGGCTGAAGTCCCGTAACGCTCCGGTTTGAGAGCCCCAGCTTCAGCTCCGCCTTTTTCTCTGACGGATTGAATGAAAGCGAGTGCATTTTTATTTCCCCGCTCTCGGTCGAGGTATCCCAGTACTCATATGTGACCCCGTAACCCAGATTTTCGGTTTTTGACGGATTTTCGTTCTTAAGCACCGCCGCGCCGGATACCATGACAGGTATAAGCAGAATCACAAATAATACAGCCGCCGCTTTTTTCATAGGCTACTCTCCGTCTTTCCTGAATATTATCTGAAGTCTTTCGTTGAGCATGCTTTCACGGTCAAGCTTATAGCTGTCGGTCAGCGGACGCAGAACCGTATTTTCACCGCACGAGTAAACCCCCGGCCGGACGGAGGCAAGCGCCGCGGGATCAATTTTTTTCTCCTCCTTTGTGTCGGTGCCGAGAAGCAGAAAACCGTGGCTTACCGTAAAATATCCGGGAACGGAATGTTTTTCCGCTTCCCCGGTGATAAGCGGAATCTCAAATTCAAGCCCCGCCGCCGAATTTGCCGGCATATCAAAAACCGTAAAGCCGTTTTCAACCGGAGGATTCGAGGTTTTGACACCGTTTACCGTAACCGAGAACTTTTTGGCGTAAGACGGGACAAAAAGCGCCAGACGGTTTTCCGGCAGTGAACCGTGAAGCTCAAGCCGCACCCTGCCCTCAAGCGGGTAGGCGGTTATTATCTCCAGCTTTCCGTCAGGGAGGCTTAACTCCGCCGGATTGTAAAGACCTATATGGACAACGCCGTCCTCTTCCATTGCTATTGCGGAGGAAACCTCCGCGAGGCCCTCCCCGCCGCGCATGGTGCAGCACCAGTAAGCGTCTCCGCCGTCGCCGGCGGCGGCAAGAAATATCTGATCCCCCACGGTACAGTTGTCCAGTCCGAAGCCGCCGTTGCTGCGCTGCGCGTGGCAGAGCGCGTTAAAATATATTTTCTGCGCCGTCTCAAAATACTCTATCTCACCGGTAGCGCGGAAAAGGCCGGCGGCAGCCATAAACGAATCGACGATGGCGCACGGCTCTGTCCAGAAAGGTCTTCCGAACCAGTTGCAGTTGGCGTAATTGCGGGTCATGCCCTCATCCATATAAAGCGAAAAAATACGTTTAGCAATATCAAGCAGTTTTTCATCGCGCACGCTTTCGTAAAAACACAGTATTCCTCTGAGCGCGGACAGGGTAGCATGGGTCTGCATTGATATTCCCGTAAAATCAATCGCGGAATATTCCTCCGCCATCTCATAAAGCAGTTCTTTAAGACCCGGCATATCCAAAACCTTATACGCCCTGCTCAGACCGTCCATACACATATATGCGCAGCCGATATCGGTCGAGAGATACCAGCCGTTAATGCAGTCGCCCGTAAGCTCGCCGTCCGGTCTGCCCTCGAAAACCCTTTCCTCCGGCTTCAGCGGATATGAGGCATATGCCCCTTTAAGCGGCATATAAAGATTTTTGACTATTTTCTCGGCCGCGCCGAGAGCCTGCCGCGAACCGGTCAGACGGAAATACTCGAGCAGCGCCCTGAGAAGCCAGTTATGACCCGAAAGCTGCTGTTCGTCGAACTGTCCTTCGGGAAGGATTTTCCCGAGATACCCTTTTTCGTTGAAATTTCCGTAAACCTTCCGCAGAATCTCGCGCAGATATGAAGGCTCCCTGCCGGTCGCCTCCATCTGTCTTACAAGCGCCAGCAGCGTGCGCCCCTCGGCGTCCGCCGGCCAGCCGCCGGAATCGAGTCTGCAAACCGCGTCAGGCATATAAATATCCGATTCGAGCCTGACGCTGTTAAGCAGCAGCCTGTGCGCCAGACCGCCCAAGACGGTTATTTTTTCCAGTGGAATACTTTTCATTTTTTTCATGCCTTTCCGAAGATGCTTCCGCGCAAAAGACTAGAGCGTTAACATTCCCGCAGAAACATTATATTAAATTCAAAATTGTATATCAATCGTTTTTTTTACATCAGTATACCGTTTTCCGTGCGGTATTGTTCCGTTATACAATACAGGAGCCCGGCAAAGAGGCGGGCTCCTGTAACATTACCGTTTATATCCGCGGTTTTCGGCTGCTATGCCCTGCGTCTCTTTATTACATACACGCAGGTAACCGCGAGACTGCCGATTAAAAGAACTACTGCCGGAAGCAGCACTGTTTTGCTGCCGGTTGTGGGAAGATTATTTCCGCTCTCTCCTGATATATCTGTGGAGGGCTCCTCCTCTTCGCCGCCGATATCGGGCGTAACGTAACCGTCGTCCGGAATCTGGCCGTCCTGACCCGGCTTCTCGGTTCCGCCCTGCTCCGCCGGATCCGGCCTGCCCGAGCCGCCCGCCGCCGTCAGGGTATAATTACCGGTCATATTGTCCCAGGTGCTGTCGCCGTACGAAATATACATTCCCTGATCAAGCGAGGTGTCGCCTAAAAAATCGTCGTTCTGCTTTACGGTTATTCCGAAAACATCGGAAAGCTCATCAACGCCGAGCGTCTCCCAGGGAATTGATATCTCAAGGTACCATCCGAAATCGGTTGTTGTGCAGGCGGATTTTATATTATCGAATTTGCCCGCCGCGAGATCCTCGCGCTGCGAGCCGCTCGCGCCCGCGGCGATAACCGGCTTTCCGTCCTCCTGATATGTGAATATCAGCTGTATGTCGCCGTCGGCGTACGCGCCCTTGCGGTTTGAAGCGGAGAAATAAAATTCAAGAGCGTCATACTGGAAGGTATAAATTTCGCCGTTCCCGTCGTCCGCGAAGGCTTTATCGCTGCTGTAAAACGGCGTGGTATCAATCATTTTAGCCGCGAAATAGATATTCTGCTTATCCCAGGCGTATTTAAGCTGCAGCGGCTTTCCGGTGGCCTCATCGGTATATGTGTAGAAGCCGCCGTTCCATACAGCCTCGTTAAGCTCGCCGTCAATCTGAAGCTCTGCCCCGCTCTTCTCCGCCGAAAGCGCTTTGGGTTCGCCGGATTTTTCAGATGCGTTTTCCGTGGAAAGCGAAAGCGTGAAATTGCCTGTCATAATATTCCACTGCGCGTCCCCGTAGGAAATATAGGTTCCCTTGTCAAACGCCGTGTCCTCAGGATAATCATCGTTCTGCTTTACGCTGATTCCGAATACCGAGGTAAGATCGGTAACACCGAGAGCCGTCCAAGGTACGGCGGCCTCAAAATTCCAGCCCGACGCGTTTGTCTCGCAGGCGGTTCTGACCTGCGCATACTTTCCTGCGGCGTAGTTTTCCGCCTGATTTCCGCTGCCGCCCACTCTGAGAGCCGGAGCGCCGTCTGTCTGGTAGGTGAAAATAAACTGCACATCGTCGTCGGCATATTCACCCTCGGTATTTTTCCCCGAGAAATAAAACTCAAGACAGTCATACTGAAACGAATACGCGGCATCAGCGGCGGCGCCGGCTTCGTCCTTGAATATCTTATCGGTATTGCAGAACGGCGTGACGTCTATCATTTTCGCCGCGAGATATAGATTATCATCGTCCCATACAAACTTGAACTGCAGCGGCTTTCCGTAGGATTCATCGGTATATGTGACAAATCCGCCTTTCCATACGTCGTCGGCAAGACTTCCGTCAATTTCCGGCGTTTTATCGGCCTTAAGCGCCGAAATATTCACCTTGTCGCCGTCCATCACGGAAACCGGCGCGGCGTAAACCGCTCCGGCAATTCCGCCGGCCTCCTCGCCGTTTCCGCAGTCGGCTATATAAACCGTGTCGCCGCCTATTGCCGACTGTACGAAGTTGCCCGAAAGTCCGCTTACGGTATACTGCCCGAGAATATTCAGTCCGGTGTCAAGCAGGGTTATTGTGCCGTCGTTGCCCGAACTGCTGATTAAAATATGCGTATCTTTAAGCACAATTCCGTAGGCTCTGTTTACGGTCGCCTGAGCCAGAATTTCTCCGGAAGCGTTTATCTTGTAAACGCCGTATATGCTGTTCTCAACACCGGTCACGTATACGTTGCCCATACCGTCCGCGGCGAGATAATAGGGCGAAAATCCCGTTGAAAGAACCCCGTCGGACGCGAAGCCGCTGTAAAGCGTGATGTTCTCGGGATCGGTAACGTCATAGCAGCGTATGGAATAATTGCTGTAACAGATTGCCGCATAGCATAAATATCTGTCTCCCTGCTTTACCACTGTTATCCCGTTTACTCCTATCGCTGTTCCCGCCTCGGCTACCGTATCGGTAATATGCGATATTTCGGTCATATCGGACTGCCGGACGGCGGCAAGCGTCAGCATATGGTTGTTGCCGTTTTCGGCGTGGGTTATCCCGACGAAAAGGTTGCCCCTGTCGTCGGTCGCCAATCCCTTCGGATATCTGTCAATATCAAGCGATATCTCGGGAATGGCGGGCGTGTACGCATCGACTATACTGCCGTCCGCGGCATCAATTTTCAGAACGTTTCGTGTATTCTGCAGAAAGCCGGCATACAGGTATTCCCCGTCCTGCGACGCCGCAAGGCCCCTTAATTCATATCCTAAATCCGTATCTGCAAGCGTGAAAGTGTAAAGAGATTTGAAAGGCACTTCCTCCGCCGCCGAAAGGACAGAGGAAAAAGCCGATATAAAGCACGCGGAAAGCGTTACTGCCATAACCGTTACGATTGATAAAATCTTCTTCATAAGAACCTCCTGTTTACTTTTTTAAAAAATTCTGCCTGACGAAAGAATCCGTCAGGCAGAGCAGACAAACCGAATTTTACCTTACGTTGATTCTTTTTCTTATCAAAAGAACACCGGCAAGTGAGGCTGCAAAGAGAACAAGGATACCATACGCGAATTTTTCTCCGGTAAGAGGAGCGTTGCCGTAAGCGTTATCGTCCCCAGAAGGAACATATCCGTCTTCCCATGTAAGTACACTTGTGGACCCTATTTTCAGATTATTTGAGCTGTCCAATATCAGATTGAGCGAAATTGCCTCGGCCTGCTCGGGAACCGTAAGCGTTTTTCCGTCCTCGGAAAGACTGGTTTTATTCACAGTGGCCGAAAGAGCAATGTTGAATTTATGTGTTGAAACCTTGCCGGACTGAATGACGAGGAAAGTATACTCGCCGGCTTCCATCTTTGTCAGGAAAAAGCTTCCGTCCTCTTCGGTTATCAGTGTAGTAGTTGTTGCGCCGTGTATGCTCATGGATACGCCGCCGAGCTTCTTGCCGGACTCGTCACTGAGCAATCCCTCTATTATAAAGGTATTATCCTCTTCTTTCTCGCTGCCGCCAGAAGGATTTTCCGAAGGATCCTTATTCGGCTTGTTGTCTGTAGACTCATCTGTCGAGCCGTCATAATACCTTACGGGCTTCTTGGTGATGTTTGAGGGAGTGGTCTGTGTTCCCTGAGGCTGTCCGGGGGTGACATTCCATGCAATATTGGTCTTTATCTCGGTTTTATTCGGAAGCAGGCATCCCGCGCGCAGATCTATTGTTTCGCCCTTTCCGGTGGTTCCGTAATAGGGGATATTATTGCGTTCGAGCGCTTCGGGAGAAACGGTGAACTCGATGTTATCGGTACGTCCCTCGGACGCCTGTATGGTGATGAATATCTCAGGATCCATTTCTATAAGATCCTTGAATGAATAGCCGTTGAAGAAAATATAATCAGCGAACTGCCAGAACTGATTTTCGGACATATTGACTATCTCGCCGTTATCATAGTATTTCTGTCCGGCGACCAATGTCTTCAGCGATACGTTCAGATGAACGATATAGTTCTTGGAATCGTAATGATGTACGCCGGCCCAGGTTATTGTTCCCTCTTCAAACTTGTCGCTGGTCGGCTTGTCGTCGGGATCTTCTGGCGGGTTTTCCGGCTCTTTCTCGCCCTCAAGCGTTCCGTCAGCTACACCGCCCTGAACAAAGCTGAACTTATAGGTGACATCTTCCTCAAGTGCGCCGCCGGCTCCGGGGAACTTGCAGCCCTTTTCAAATACGATTATCTCGTCGCCGAAGGTAAGGAACTCGCCGCCCTTGGCATTGTCGAATACTACATCAAGCTGTCCCGGATTGTTGGAGGGGATATATTTTATAAAGCCCTCGCTCATATAC